>OLSM01001259.1_pt1 | contig 19469 bp, 20 predicted proteins | sample 1672721 | NCBI WGS metagenome assembly OLSM01 (sample SAMEA3136717, study PRJEB25190) | human gut metagenome | reverse complement strand
GGACTTGAAATCAGCGGGGGTGATACTGTCGAGGGCTACCAGTTCCAGCAGCTTGCTTTTCTTTTTCAGGGTCAGCTCAATGGTTGCCTGTGCTGACTCGATTTTCTTCTCAATATTGCTGTCGCTGGTCATGGAACGGTACATCCGCTCGTATTCTTCCAGCATAGCGGCGGAGGCTTCCTTTGTATCACGGAACACCTCAAAGAGCAGAGGAATCAGTTCTTTTTCATAAATGGGGATGGAATCACAGCTGTCTTTGCCATTGTTGATTTTCCCGGAGCAGACCCACTTGGAATTTTTGTTACCCTGCCTGTCCACGGAGTCACGGCGGTAATAAGGTGTACCGCAATGGGTACAGAATAGTTTGCCGGTCAGAAGGTTGGCATGATTACAGACACCCTGACGGTTCTTCACATCCTCGCTTCTCCTGCGAAGTACGGCATTAGCCTGCTCCCACAGTTCTTCGGAAACGATAGCCGGTACGATTTCTCCCGTTTCATCCTTGAACATGACCCATTCTTCCGGCGGGAGGAATTTCTGCTTTTTGGTGAACATATCCACCACCTTGACCTTGTTTCCTACATAGTAGCCCTTGTATTTTGGATTGGAGATCATATTGGACATGGTGGTGTGGGCGATTTTCTTGCCGTTGAGGTTGCGGTAGCCCTTCTCCCAAAAGAGGGTTTCGATCTGCTTCATGCTGTACTGATCGGTGGCGTACAGCTCGAACAGCTCTTGCACCATAGGCGCTTGTCCCTCGTCAATGACCAGCCTGCGGTCTTCCTTGCGATAGCCGAAAATGCGGCTGTTTCCCAGCACCACGTTATTCTTGATGGCCTGTTGATGGCCGAATTTTACGCGGCTGCTAAGCTTGCGCAGCTCGTCCTGGGCAATGGAAGACATGATGGACAGCCGCAGTTCGGAGTCCTCATCGAAGGTGTTGATATTGTCGTTCTGGAAGAACACGCCCACGCCGTAGCTAAGGAGCTGCCGCGTGAATTGGATGGAGTCCAGCGTGTTACGGGCAAAACGGGAGATCTCCTTGGTGATGATCAGATCAAATTTGTCCTCCGCTGCATCCTCGACCATGCGGTTGAAGTTCTCGCGGTGCTTGGTGGAGATGCCGGATAAGCCCTCGTCAATGTAACCGGGGACGAACGTCCATGCGGCATTCCGGCGGATGAAGTCCTCGTAGTATTGGATCTGGTTGCCCAGCGAGTTCAGCTGCTCGTCAGACTCGGAGGATACGCGGGCGTAGTACGTCACCCGCAGGGGAATGTCATATATGCTCTTTGTCCACAGCTGCTGCCGAATGTCGTGAATGTCCATGGTATACCTCCGAAGCAGTTCGTTGTATCATGTTCTTTATTGTAGCACGCAAAACGAGAGAAGGCAAGGAGAGAAAGAATTCTTGCTATAGAAAAAATATCATATATAATGAGAAGTATAGAATTATAGTAACGGAGGGTGCTGCATGGCAAGGAAGGACTTCTAGGCGAAAAGTCGGTGAATGTGGCCGCTTTCTATACAGAAGAACTGAAAAAACAGGCATAGAAATAAGGACACAAAAATAAAGGACTTTCAAGCGAAAGTCCTCTATTTTTGTATCCTTTTGCGGTTGCAACGACCTGCAACACGCAAAATCGAAGATCTTAGCAACTATTTCGTCATTTCCAAGGAAGATAAGGGTGAAAAAGCGGAATCAGCGCATGAGATTTGCCGCATATCAGACGGTTGCGGTTGCGAAAAAAAGAAAAGCCCTGTGCGTATCAAAAGCAGCAGCCCGTTTTTACTATGCTGCATGAGATCGCATTGCAAAAACAATGAAACACATGCCGTGTCCACGCTGCGCGATAGAGTGGCAACTGGCGATGGGCAGGATATATAGGAAAGTAAAACAGGGAAAAAGGAAAGCCCTGTTTTTCTCTTAACCTATCAAGGAAGGGGGAAAAAGGGAAATTTAAGATTAGAATTTCAAAAAGAAGATGCCTCCAACAAAAAATAATTTCATGTGGGAGGTTTCTATATGAGCAAAAAAGTATTCTTAACATCGGACGGTTTTTCTTTTCACACCATAGAACTGCGATGGAATCCGACAGACGCTGTGTTTGCGAATGCGTTTGATCGGCTGAGGCAATGCAGCCGCGGAGGCGAGTTTTATCCGGTGAAGGAAAACGGCGGGGTATTCGCGTGGCGGTGTAATGCGTTTTCGAGAAATGGGATTCAGGTGTTCCTGGCGCGTGGGCGCCAGAACATGATCTCGTTGACGGTCAATCCTCGCAAGCTGATAGAGCCGGACGCCTCCTATTTTGGGATCGTACCACCGTATCAGGACACACTGGAGGAAATACGGGATAATTTCACCTTGGTCATGCGAAAGGTGGGGCTGCCGGAAGATATGAACGCATGGAGATTACATGGGCTGGACCTCTGCGTCAATATCTGCTGGAATCGCAAAAATGCAGCAGCGGAATTGATATGTCTGCTGCGCTTGAAGGGCGAGAAGCTGCCAAAGAGCGTTTTAAGAGTTGAGCTACACTGTGGTCGTGCGTGGATACGGGATTTTCTCAAAAAGGAACGCCTAAAAACGACTGTGGATGCAATACAGGTTTTGAGCCAGAATAGCAGGAAGTTGATTCTGAAATATGCGCAAAAGTGCATGTATAGCGGAATGTACCGCAAGTTGAAGGCACAGCTGGAAATTATCGACGAGGCGGACGGAATGAAGAAGGACATACGAAAACGACTGAAAGACATTTTGAAAACGGCAAATAGTTCATCCCTCAAAGAAGCGCGTAAAGGACTGACAGAAGAACAATGGGAAACGTGTTTAGGCCATTTCCGAAGGTTGGGCGTCCATCCCTTGCCGCTGCGGGAAAAATATCCTGTCAAACAACTCCCGTCGCTGTTGATGATTTTGAATGAGTTGGACGAGGAGTGGGATAGCATGAAAATCCAAAAGGACGGTCGCTTGGTTCCTTGTATTTTTTGAAATATCACAGGACATGATTAGAGAAGGAAGGGAGGAAGGTGCAATGCCGACAGGGAAATTGACAAAAGAGAGTGCATATCGTGAAGGAATGCTGCAATACTTTAATAGAATACTGATGGAGCAGGGTGTGATCAGCGAGACGGATTATAAGGAAATGCAGATGAAGATCCGAGCGGCATATGCGCCGGCGGTGAAGGAAAGCAAATACAGGTATAGATGAAGCCGAGGTACTTCTAAACAGTGTACCTTGGCTTTGCTATGCTGTGATTTTGGCGCGCAAAAACAGAATATTAGGAAAATATAAAATGAAATATCAAACATCATTATAAGCAGACGTGAGCTGCGCACGACGGAATATGTCGACAAGCGTAAATCTTATTTCACGTCAAAAGGAGGTAAACCACAATGGTGCCTTATATCAATTACAATGAGCTTGACGAGTTCTATACCCTGAAAGGCGTCGGCAATCTTCTAAAAATGGACAAGGAAACATTGAAGCAGAGCTGCAGAAGATACGACATCACCCCTCAACGCAATGAGATCGGGGATTGGGGGTTGAGTCGCTATGACCTGCGGCGATTACATAATTTTTTATATAAGGAGGGAAAGGCCAGCGCCAATGGGAAGTGGATGATCCATGGGCATGACAGAATTACTGACGGTGGCTGAGACTGCTGCGCTGCTGAAAACCACCAAGCAGCAAGTAAGGAAAATGCTTGCCCAACAATTGATTCCGGCGCTGAAAATAGGGCGTGAATGGAGGATCAGCAGGCAGTATCTCGAAGATTTTTTGCGAAACAATATGATTTAATATTTTTCTGCCAGCGACACTCTCTGTCCACTTCGTTTGCTATACTCCTTCTTACCACAACAAAGGAGGGCGTATCATGCAAAAAACATTGCTGGTGAAGCTGGTGGAGGAGTATTACGGCGCGGGGAAGTCTGAGAGGGTCTATGGACGTTTGGCGGAAGAAATGCGGCTGGTGGGCCACAGCACGTGGATGCCCCTATGGCGGTGCATTGCGACGCTGCGGCAGGAGTTCGGCCCGGAGAACGTGCTGGTTCTTGGCAGTACCAACGACTCACTGTTGGCCTGCCTGCTGGGCGCCACATCGGTGAATCCCCTGCCGCCCCACTACCGCTGCAACAACTGTCACTACAACCAGCACGTCGATCATACCCGTTATCACGCCGCTGGCTACCGCCACCGTATAGTCCGTCTTGTCCCCCAGAAAAGCGGTCAGGTAGAAGTAGTACTCCGAAAACATAGAAAACATAATCCCTGCCGGCTGCATACGGCGCTTCACCAGCTGCGGGTCTTTCATACGTTGATACTCTACCTCGATGACCCTCTGATCCCGCACGGCCTGTCCCAGCGTCCACAGCGTGTCCAGAATGTGCTGGCCGTGGTGGGGCGGGGTGTAGTGGAGCTTTTCGTTGGCCACCAGCGCCCGCACGTCCCGCTGATTCTCCGGCGGCACGGCGCAGTCGATGAGCTTGTCCAAAATGGGCAGCATGTCGTCCGCCGGCAGAGAGCGGCTCTCCAGTAAGATCTTACACACCGCCAGCACCTCGCTGTCCGTCAGGCGGTGGGGGTCGCGGGACACCATGCGGTAGCCCATCAAATGCCCGTCATAGATCACGCCCTGTTCCAAGTGCCGCTCGGCAAAAAAACAGCGCAAGTCCTCCATGTCCCGCTGGATGCTCCGGGGCGTGACATGAAAATCCTGCGCTAATTCCGATTTTTTTCAGCACGGCGCCCTGACTCAGCCGGGAATAAATCTCCAACAGCCACGCCAACTTCAATTCTGACTGCCGTTCCATATTTCCTCCGTTCCTCATGCGCCATCAAACACATATTTATATCTGTACGATATAGTGCTATATGTGACAGCTCATGTCAATTGTTGCCCGTTTTTGCTACCATCGTGGGTAGGAGATGATGCGCATGAAATCGATTTACGCAGACAAATACCAGCAGATCGGGCTAAAGATCGCCTACTACCGGAAGCTGCGGGGCCTGACGCAGGAGCAGCTGGGCGGAACGGCTGGAGCTGAGCCCCGCCTTCATCGGCCACGTGGAGGCCCCCAACATCAACAAAGCCGTGTCCTTGGACACGCTGTTTGACGTGGTCGCCGCGCTGGACGTGCCGCTCTATAAATTCATGCTATTCGACGAATAACGGCATTTATAGGTCAAGTATAGCGCATTTAGTGGACACTGTGTGTCACTCTACCTAAATTTATTGCCATTTTAATCCTTGAAAGAGGCATAATTTTCAATAACTGTAAAACTGTGCCAAGACTCCATTGCCTTGGTGCAGTTTTTCTTTTGGTCGGGTTACGTTTATCGAGTCGCGTTCCGGCACGATCTCTCAAACGCACGCAAAAAGTGACTGACTCAAAATAACATTTCGAGGAAAGGCTTTAATAAAAACCGCGGAAATCCAGTAATGAGGTTGGATTTCCACGGTTTTTTATTATAAATTATAATGAAAACTGCTCACCATGCTTCGGCCAGCAGGAAATCTTGAAGATCGTTTCATTTCAGAATTGACTGGCAGAATAGCGCACAGTGACAACGGTGACATTTCTACGTTCTTCATCAATGTGAAAGGCGACAGGGTAATTAAAGCTCTCTCCTCAAAGAAGAAAGCGCAGTCCAAGCGCCATGAAGCTGATCATCGGCGGTATACTCCGCCTCCGCTTCCGCGATTGCTCTGTCAGTTTCCAGCGTCTTGACCATTTCCTCATAGGCCTCAATGCTCATGACCACCAGATCACCGTATCCATTCTTGGTAATGAACAGCGACTCACGGCTGGCATGGCAAATCTCTGAGATTTCTGTCGTGCTGCGCAGATCTGTGATAGGTCTGATTTGCGGCACGGTACCGTCTCTTTTTTGCACGTAATTACACATTATTATGCGCAATTCCCAATTATGTGCGCTTTCTGTGTGCTTCGGCCAACAAAATGCTGTGCTTACATATAAAGCGTATAATTGTAATTGACAGAATTGGCGTACATCGAAATGGAGTATCGGATTACTTCCCCGTCTGCGGAATACAGCGTATCTGTGGCTTTTAGCAAGCTGTTGATTGTAGGCATCTTCATCAGAGCCGCCTCTTCCTCTGTGGGTACAGCCACGGTCATGGACACATCCACATGTCCTATGGAGATATCGTATTTTTTCTCAAGCAATTCGTACAGTGGGTAATCCCGCAGAAGAAGAATGTCCAAGTCCGGAAAAGCCGCCTTTTTCAAAAAAGTATGCTGCAGCACAACCGGCTCGCCATTGCTCAGGCGCAGAATATACAGGTGGTACAGGGTACGGCTGCTGTCTGACCACGAAAAAAGCTGCTCCAGTTTTCCGGTAGCTTCGATTTCGTTGAAGGAAAGTACCTTGGATGTCAACAGATGATCACCAATCGTGCCGTCTGCGGACTGCAAAGAGTAAATCGGCGAATTAGCCTGCATGATCTTTAACTTTCTCTGTGCCACATAAAGGCCATGATAAGGACGCCGTTCTATAACACCCTCATGGATCAATTCATCGATGGCCTTACGCACTGTCACGCGGCTAACACCAAAATGTTCGACATACCAGCTTTCGTAAGGAAGCTTGTCGCCGGTCTCATAATTTTCTGATTCGATCTGAGTTTTAATTCTCGCTGCTACTTGCGTATATAGCGGTAGATTGTTTGCCATATAGACTCCTAAAAGATACAAATTTAACAAACCTTTACAAAGTTATATTAGCACGCTTTTTCGCTGATTTCAAGGTTTTTTTCTTTAATCAGCCACGTGCTTCTCGACCGGTATAAAAAGCGGATATGTGTTGGTTTCTCATTGTGGATAAGACGAGTTATTTTCTTTACGCCTAATTTGTATTTAAAGTTTATTATTAAAATGCTTTAATTTGTATTGACAACATAGGGCGATTGGGGTAATATGAAGTTAAAGACCACGTGGTAAAATAAACAGGAGGTTTTCTGCCATGATTCAACTGTCCGATATGATGTGCGGCACGCTGAACTGCGCTCGTAATGTCGCAAAAGTAAGTCCGGGGGAAGAAGTGCTGATTCTTGCCGATACCACCACAGATCCCGAGATCGCCGAAGCCTATAAGATTGCCTACGAGTCAGAAGGGGCTCAAGTCAGTATACTGACCGTCAAGGCCTCTGGAGCTGGTGCCAGTTCTGAGCAGATCACACATAATACGCTGTATGGTCTATTTCCCCCTATCGCTGTGGAAGCAGCCAAGGGATGTGATCTGTGTATTAATTTGACCGGTTATGCAGATATGCACGGCATCTATGGCACCGGCCATACCCGTTACGGACTGCTGCCTGGCGACTTTTGGGATAAGTACAAAACCCGCATGCTCAGCGTGGCAATCTCCAACAAGGAAGCGCTGTGCAGTGATTGGGCCACTTACCCCCAGCCGCTGCTGAAATATTTGAATTACAAGGCACATGAGCATCTGGCTCAGGCGGCAGGCGGACATTATGAGACAGCTGAAGTTCATGTGACCGATCCGCAAGGCACGGATCTCTGGGTAACAGGCTTTAAGATGTGCACCCGTGGCGAGATATCCGATAATACCAAGTCTCCTATTGGCACCTTCGGCACTGAACAGGTGGGCATGATCCCCCACTATCCTACCGCCAATGCTCATGGTGTGATCGTATCTACTTCTATCCATACCGGTTATATCCCTGAGATCAAAGCCACTGTTGAAGACGGTCGCTTTGTGAAATTGGAGGGTGGCGGCGAAGTCTCCACCGTCTGGATGAGGGATTGGGAGAAGTGCAAAAACTGCTCCTCTGAGGGCCGTCATACCACATTCGGCTGCCCTCCCGGCCCTGGCAACAACTGGTTCGAGGAGCTGATGTACGGCGTACACCCCCGTGCGTTCCGTATTGGCTATAAATATCGCTATGAGGGCTCCAACACATTCCAGGCATGGGTTGGCGGCACACGCCGTAGTGGTGTGGTGCACTTCGGCATTGGCGGTGGTAAGGATGAATTCTATCGGCACCGTGATTTTGAGGTATTCCACCCGACCCTGACCGTCAACGGTGTAGAGTTGATCCGCCACGGCCGTCTGACGATTCTTGACATGCCCGAGGTACGGGAGGAAGCTGCCAAGTATGGCGATCCGGATCTGCTGCTGACGGAAAAGTGGGTCCCTGAAATGCCTCCTGCAGATTAAGGAGACGGTATGGCAAAAGACGATGTCAGATATCAGGGTACCTTTTTTACCAGTTACACCAATACCCGCATGAAGTTGGCCCGGCACTGTGTGCCACTGGATGATGATCCTGCCAAGATCGCACTGGTCTACGGCTACGATCTGGCCGAAGTAGAGAATATCTTCGGTCAACTGGCCTGTCGGCGTCAGACGATAGTAGACGCACTTCGGGCCAAATTTGGACAGGCGCTGGACGAAAAATTAGCTGGCAAACCACAATCGATCGTGTTCATCGGAGACCAGCTCAGCAGCGAATATCTTGGATGTTTTCATCTGGTAAAATGCCTGTTGAATCCCTATCCGCAGGTAAGTGTATCCATGGCCGGCAACACCGGCGACACCTCCAATCAGTCTCTGCAATATATCTACTCGCTGGCGGTGTCACAGCGCCCGACAATCACGGCCTTTCTTATCGGCACAAACGACGCCTATCGTACGAAGGATGCCTACCGGAAGACCGTAGCTTCGCCGCAGGAATACCGCAGCAATCTGGACTGTCTGGTGAAGGTCATGCGGCATTACGGGAGCAAGGTGTTATTGAATACGCTGCCACCTTTTGACAGCGCGGCGGCGGAAAAGGCGTATGCACACATGAATTGGGAGTGCAGTAATGAAGTGCTGGATGAGTTCAATGACATCATCCGCAATACGGCACAGCAAAACGACTGTAAGCTCAACGACGTAGCGCAGCATTTTAAGACGTTTGAGCAGCGTATTACCCTTCCGGATGACGGCGTGCTGCTGACAGCGGAAGCACAGCAATTTCTAACGGAACATCTGCTGTACTGTCTGCTGGAAATGCTACAATAGGAGGTGAGGGAAGTATGGAGAAAATCATAACCGGAAATGTCAGCGACCACTATGATGCTTACAAGATCATTCGCTTTAAAAGCTATGATCAAGGTGTGATGTGGCTGGATGGTGATTTAGCCCTTCTTGCCGCAGGCTTTGAGTATCCGGTAGAGGAACTTCGGGATATCATCGAAAACTTGGAAAGACAAGTGGACGAGATGGCCGACACGGTTCGGCAGCTTTATCAAACCGAGTTGGATCGCGTTCTGAAGGGAAAGAAATTCACCTTTGCTATTATTGGATGCTCCTTTTCTTCGGAATACCTCAGCTACTTCAATGTGATTCGGCGTGTGCTGTCCGATTATCCGGATATTCAGGTGATCGATGGTGCAGTAACGGCCGAAACAGTTCCCCAGACAGTGGAGCACATCTATAACCGGGTATTGCGCTATAAACCGGATATTTCTTCACTTTTCATGGGGATCAACGATATGCGCCGCAATCTGGATGTTTATTCCAAAAACAATGTCAGTCCGCAGGAATTCCAGCGTGATATGCGCTATTTAACAAAGATGCTCCGGCGCAGCGGCGATGTGATCCTGCACACACTGACTCCGTGCAATATCGCAGCGCAGGAGCAGAGCAGTCTCGACCGTCGCTGGACTTACCGCATAGATGATTGGGACATTTATAACGGCATCATCCGCCGGATTGCAGACGAGGAATGCTGCGTGCTCAACGATCAAACAGCCTACCTTCGGGATTTCAACGGAGTAGTGAACATTCCTGAAAACGGTCTGCATATTACCCGCGAAGCCCAGGAATTTCTGGCTATCCATTTTATGCGCACATTCTTGAACACCGTAGAAACGCACTTTCTTGTGCCAACACAACATTTAATGAAGAGATGAGCAAAACAGGCAGAAGGAGCAGCCCACAAACAGGCAAATGGGAAACAAAAGAGTTTAGGGGCATCTCAAGGGTGCAAAAACCATAGCACGGTGAACCCCGCGCCTGCAAAAGGTATGGAAAAGACAGATCAGGCGGAACGTCGAAGTTGTTTGGCAGAACGGTAGGAGTGAGAGCCGTGCAGAACGGCGGTCAACGCAACAGTTAGGGCAGAGATATGGGCCAGCGTATTGAGGGTTGCCGCACTTGTGCCGTTGCGCACCCACAGCCGTTCCTGACCTGTGGATTTGAAGCGGGAATTGTAACGCTCACACTCTGTACGCAAGGCGTATGTCCTCTTGAAAAGGAAGGCGCATTCCTTCAAAGAGATCGTCTGATCCGCGGCCGCGAGGATCTCAGCGGCGACGGCGGAATCGGCGATATTGCCCGGTGTGGTCAGCTCGTAGAGTGGCAGCCCGGAGATGCAGCCCACCGGCACATGGCTTTTGTATCCCCAGTAGAACTCATACCGCCGCTCATTGTGCTGGTTGGAGGCCGAATGGACACCCAGAGCGCAGTCCGGGTTGCTTTTGGGGTGGTTTTCCTTGGAGAACTTGCTTTTCGCAAAGGACTTCGGGTTGTTCTGCTTCGTGTTCGCCATGACGGGTGTGGAATTCAGACCAACGAAAGACGCATCCACCACGCCCAGCTCATACAGCTTCCGCACCAGATTGGCCATGATCGACTTCAACGCACCGTTGTTCAACTGCCGCAGGCAGCGGTCATACGTCCAGTAGGATGGCAGCGGCTCCATGATGTTAAAGCCGCAGTAATGGGCGATGATGCGGTTGTTGTCCAGATAATCCATCAGATCTGTGATCTGCGTGAACCCCTCGCATTTCATAACGATAAACGCACAGACCATGGCTTCTTTGGGGAAGCCCCGCCGCCCGGTTGCCGCTCTGGGCAGCGTGAAGTCCAAGCTGCTGAAAAGCTTGTCATAAAACATGGCGGCGCTTTGGGATGTGAACAGCGTCACATCCTGAATGGTTTCCTGTCGGTAGATAGCGGCCAGCCCCTTTCTGGTCGGTTTTCTCTCAAGTCAATTTTACAAAAAAGGGGCTCCGCTTTCTATATCATATGAGTGATTTTCGGTTTCAGCCATGACCGGGAACCATTGCAATTACTACTCTTTTGGAGTTTTGCTCATGGCTGCATTTAATGAAATTTGGAGGAGAGAAACTGTGAAAAAGATGATTACATTTCTTCTGGTCCTGTTCACGGCGCTGAGCCTGACTGCCTGCGGCAAGACTGCTACGTCCCCGGATCCTTCCGGCAATTCGGATGCTGTTGTCGGTGGGTTCCCGCAGATGGAAATCACCATTGCCACCACTCACCCCGGCAATGAGCAGGATCCCATGTACATTTACTGTAAGACTTTCGGTGATTATGTAACGGAAAAAACCAACGGCGCTGTGACCTTTGATATTTCCAGCGACAGCGTACTGGGCAATGATGTCGAGATCGCACAAGGCCTGGCCATGGGCACATTAAAAATGGGTATCACGTCCAACGCGGCTATTTCTACCTATGAACCCAGCCAGAACTTTTTCAGCCTGCCCTTCATGTTTGCCAATGCCGACGAGGTCCACGCCTATATTGATAGTGATATTGTCAAGGAAATGAATGACGCGCTGTACGATGATGGCCTGAAAGTCTTGAGCGTTCTCGACGGCGGCTTCCGCCAGTGCCTGAACCGCGTACACCCCATTAACAGCGTTTCCGACTTTTCCGGCTTAAAATGGCGTGTGCCTCCTATGGATCTGTATGTGACCACATTTAATCTGATGGGTGCCAACGCCACCCCCATGAGCGGAGCTGAGGTATTTACCGGTCTGCAGCAGAAAACCATTGACGGCTGCGAGTTCCCCATTTCGTCCATCTACAGTATGCAGCTGTACACAGCGGTGGATTATATTGACATTACCAATCACCAGTACGCCGCATGGTATGCCTGTGTCAGCGATGAGCTGTGGGAAAGTCTTGGTGAAGAACTGCAGGGTATCTTTACAGAAGCCGCTGCCAATGCCAACGAAAAGGCTCGCGCGGCACTGGCATCTTCCGAGGAAACACAGCTGGCTGCCATTGAGGCCTACGGCTGCACCGTTAATCGGAATGTAGACACCTCTGGTATGCGCGAAGCAGTTGCGCAGATGTATGACGATTATCGTGGCAGCATTGGTGAGGATATCTTCCAGCGCTCCATGGATTTCCTGGCATCCCTGCGCTGAACCGTCATCTCAGAAAGGAATGATGATGTGGTACGAGTATTGAACAAAATCAGCGATGCTGTGAACAACGTTAGCAAGATCGTCTGTGGTCTGCTGATGGGATATCTGGCTATCGTTTGTACACTCCAGGTGATCTTCCGAAAGGTTCTCAACAACTCCCTCACATGGAGCGAAGAAAGCATGCGCTACGTTTTTATTTGGATGATCCTGCTGGCTACTGCCACCACTGTCAAGGAGGGCAGCGGCGCGGCGATCGATTTGTTGCGCAAAAAATGCAGCGGCCCGAAAAGCCGACCGGTCTACGAGATATGTACGTTTATGCTTACCGGTTTTACCGCAGCACTCTTGGTCTACTTTGGTTGGCAGTATATGACAGCCAATATGAAAATGACAAGTGCTGCCGTGCATTTTCCGATGTGGATCGTCTATGCCTCGGTGCCGGTGGGCAACACTATCACAGTGCTGCACTGCGTCAACGGTATTGCTGCCGCCATCCACGACTTGCGGCACAGTACAGAGCGAAGGGGGGAAAACAAATGACCGGAATCCTGATTGGCTCCCTTTTGGTGTTAATGTTCATCGGTATCCCTATTGCCTATGCACTGGTGTTATGCAGTGGCATTACGTTGGCTGCAACAGATTTGGCGCCTATGGTCATCATGGCCCAGCGCCTGTTTAATGGGCTTGACAGCTTTCCGATCCTCGCCTGTCCTCTGTTCATTTTAGCCGGATACATTATGGAAGGCAGCAGCATGTCACAGCGTTTGGTAGATTGGGCCAGCTGCGTATGCGGTCGTTCCAAGGGCGGTGTGGGCACCGTGACGATTCTAGCCTGTGCGATCTTTGCTGCTTTAACCGGTTCTGGTCCTGCCACAGTGGCAGCCATTGGTACGATCATGTTTCCAGCCATGATTGAATCCGGCTATCCTCGCAGCTCCTCGGCCGCGCTTGTGGCGGCCGGTGGCGCACTCGGCCCGATCATCCCGCCCAGTATCGTCATGATCATCTATGGCACCACCATGAATGTGGACGTACCCAGCATGTTCTCCGGCGCTGTGATCCCCGGCATCCTGATTGCTGTCATGATGATCGTGACCAATCGCCTGTTGGCAAATCGCTGGGATGTAAAACTGAGTCAAGAAAAATATAGCGCTCGTGAAATCTTAAAGCGTACTTGGCATGCTGCCGGCACACTATTTATGCCCATTCTTGTATTGGGCGGCATTTATAGCGGTATCTTCACTGCCACGGAAGCCGCGGCGGTAGCCTGCGTGTACAGTCTGATCGTATCTTTCTGTTACAAGAGCATGACGCTTAAAAAGCTTTTCGGGATCCTGAAGAAATCCGCCACTGTTTCCGCAATGGGGTTATTGATCGTCGGTTCCGCTAATATATTCGGCTGGCTGCTGACCGCAGGAAAGATCCCAGCCACCATTACGGCGTTCCTGGTGCCGCTGCTGAAAAACAAGGTAATCTATATGGCGGTCCTGTTGGTGATTCTTTTCCTCGTGGGTGCTCTGATGGAAACCAGTGCCTCTGTGGTTATCCTTGCACCCATTATTGTTCCCACCGGCATTGCACTGGGATTTGACCCACTGCATCTGGGCGTTGTATTTGTTATTGCCCTTGTAGTGGGATACATTACCCCGCCCTTTGGCGTAAACCTGTTCACCGTGACATCTATCACCGGTGAGAGCTACACAAGTGTGGTCAAAGGGCTGATCCCCTATATCATCTGTATGATTGCAGCGGTAATTCTAATTGCCTTCATTGAACCGCTGGTCACATTCTTACCCCTCCTCTGATGTGTCTTCCTATCTCCTCATAACCTCATAATAAGCGCACAAAAGCACCGTACCGCTTCCGTAAGGCGGACGGTGCTTTTGCCCCCTCTATTATGACTTCTCCGCCGTCTTCACGCGGACATTTAATCCGGTTCTCCCCACCCCTCCGAATATATATTATATCGATGAAGGCATCTGGGTAATTCCCAGAGGCTTATTTTTACATTTTGGAGGAATTTTGCTATGACCGAACCCCGTACCTGTGCCCACTGCGGTACTGCCGAAGGAGAGCTTACCGAGTTCAACGGACGGCTCTACTGCCCCGATTGTTTGGACGACCTGACCCTTGTCTGCAATGACTGCGGCAGCCGTTTCCTGCGCACCCACAACCGCAGCGAGAACGATGACTTCCCCATCTGTCCCGACTGCTATGACCGGGACTACACCCGCTGCGTCCGCTGCGGGCGCATCATCGACACCGACCACTGCTGGTACCCACTGGACAACGACGATCCCTACTGCGCCGATTGCTGCTCTGCCATCGAGAACAGCTCCATCCACGACTACTACTTCAAGCCCTGCCCCGTCTTCTACGGCGACGGCCCACGCTATTTCGGTGTGGAGCTGGAGATCGATGACGGCGGTGAATGCGACAGCAGCGCAGAGACCCTGATGGACATCGCCAACCAGTCGAAGACACTGGCCTACTGCAAGCACGACGGCTCATTGGATGACGGCTTCGAGATCGTTACACACCCCATGTCGCTGGACTGCCAGCTGCATGAGATGCCCTGGGCAGAGGTGCTGGACAAGGCCATCAACATGGGCTATCTATCCCATCAGACGGGCACCTGCGGGCTGCACGTCCATGTCTCCCGCAAGACCTTCGGAGATACCCTGGACGCACAGGACAACGCCATTGCCCGTGTACTGTTCTTTGTGGAGCGCCACTGGGCAGAGCTGCTGCGCTTCTCCCGCCGGACACAACGGCAGCTGGAGCAGTGGGCAGCCCGCTACGGCTACCGCGACCGACCCGGTGAGATGCTGGAGCATGTGAAGAAAGGCCACGGCAGCCGTTACACCTGCGTCAACCTCACCAACGTGGACACCATTGAATTCCGTATGTTCCGTGGGACGCTGAAACTGAATACACTTATCGCCACATTGCAGATGGTGGATCACATCTGCGATGCGGCGATTTTTATGTCCGACGATGAGCTGCACGACCTGTCCTGGAGCAGTTTTGTCAGTGCCATCAAAGAGCCGGAGCTGGTGCAGTACCTGACGGAGCGCAATCTCTACATCATCAAGGGCAACAATCCGTTGGCACTGTATCACTTCCCGCAGATGGGACTGTTTGTCTACGCCAGCACGGAGCAGATACTCAAGAAGGGGCTGAAAAAGGGCATGCCACGCATGGAGCAGCCCTTTGAGGTGATGCTCCGGGAGGGGGATATATTGCGGATAGACCGGCAGGGGCGGTACACGGTTGAATGTTTTGATACCCGCAACCTGTGGGACGACACGGCACATTTCAGCTGGCCGTATTGGGACGTGTACGCCAGGCAGGACGAGTACATCAATGATCTGAAATCCGTGGCGGCCGCCTACGGCTACACGCCCCATGACATAGACGTGTTCCTCGGGTATGGTCTTTGCCCGGAGGAGATAGAGGAGATCATGTGCTGCGGGGAGGTATAAAGGTCGGGTAACAATTTGGGCGCGAAAGGAGGATGCCTCGTGAAGTGGAGCTGGAAAATCGCATTAGAGCTTTGCGGTATCGTATTGGCGGCATTGCTCAAGCTCTGCATTCCGCAGGACGATGACCCCTATTGATGTGCCAATAGGGTGTACCCTAGCGGCACACAGAAAAAAGAGTCCCAATAGGGTCACTTCCCGCATTCCGGCACGTGCCATCTGGGGGAGGGACTCTATTGGGACTACGTTATTGTTCGGCGGCAATGATTTGTTCGCAATATGCCTTTAGTTGAGGAATTTCATCCGTGATAATTTCCCATGTGATCTCGGGATCGACAGTGCCGTAGCTATGCGCGACAATATTCCGCATAGCCTTGATTTGACGCCAAGGCACAGCAGGGTGCTGTTCACGGAATTCGTCTGTCAGCTTACCCACCAACTCACCGATCTGCAAAATACAAAGTGCGGCGGCATTGCGGTAAATAGGATCGTTCTGAAATGTCTCAGCGCTGTTGCCGAAGCGTTCAACAGTCTGCTCGATTTGCTGGCAGTAGACAACGATATGCTCCAGAGCACCGATGTTGCGGTCAAGAGGCTTCATACAACAGCACCTCATCTTTACGTATGGAGTCAAGAAAACGCGGGTCAAGGCTGGTGGTGGGGACAAGGTCCACCGGCACACCAAGGGAGTCCTCCAGGTCGAGCAAAAGCCCCGCCAACTGAAAACCACGGATGCTGCCCTTGTCAATCCGCAAATCAATATCACTGCCGTTTGTCATATCTCCGCGGGCATAGGAACCGAACAGATAGATGCGCTCCGCGCCATATTGCCTGGCAAGACGTGACACAATGGTCTTAATTTCGCTTAGAGTATATGTTTTCATCGAGGACACCTCCCATCAAAACGCCATTTTGTATGTATAGTATAACAAAATAAATGTGAATTTACAAGGGAAGGAAGTATCGCGATTGAAAATCGGTTATATCCGCATATCCACCGCCGATCAGAATACGGCACGGCAAGAGCTGCTGATGGAGCAGTTGGGGGTGGACGAGGTCTACATCGACCGCATGAGCGGCAAGAATACCAACCGCCCAGAATTGCAGAAGATGATGGAATACGTCCGGCGGGGCGACACGGTGATTGTGGAGTCCATCAGCCGTTTTGCCCGCAATACCCGCGACCTGCTGGAGCTGGTGGAGAAGCTATCCGCCAAGGGCGTGGAGTTCGTCAGCAAGAAGGAAGCCATCGACACCACCACGCCTACCGGCAAGTTTATGCTGACCGTATTCGGCGCGGTGGCGGAACTGGAACGGGAATATATCCTCCAACGCCAGCGGGAGGGCATCGCCATTGCCAAGGACAACGGCGTTTACAAAGGGCGTAAGCCCATTCAACCGCCGGAACTTGAGAAAGTCATGGTTAAGTGGCGGCGTGGGGAAATCACCGCTGCCGAGGCTATGCGGCAGATGGGGATGAGCAAGAGCACGTTTTATCGGAGGGTAAAAATGGCAAATTTGGATACTCCACCAAAAAACGACGAAAATATTCGTAAATCATTCTAGTTGACAATTTCAGGAATAGGATGATAACATTAAAGAAAGAAACAAGTCAAACGTTTTACATACTGCCTTGGAGGATTAATTCATGCGAACAACGATCCGCGACGTTGCAATGGCGGCTGGCTGTTCCATTACGGCGGTCTCATTGGTTCTGAACGGAAAGACTAGAAATATATCAGCCCAAACAGAAGCCAGAATATTGGATGCAGCCAAACAGCTCAACTACCATCCCAACAAGCTGGCGTCCCATCTGGTAACAAAAAAGTCAAACATCATTGGGCTGATCCTCCCAGACAACTGCAACCTGTTTTTCGGCATGGTGCTGAAAGCGGCGGAACACGAAGCGGATCAGGCCGGCTATCGGGTCATTTGCGGGAATTCCAACAACAGCATCAACAAGGATTGCGCGTATATCAACACGTTTATCGATTATTGTGTGGACGGGATACTGATTATCAAGTCAGACAGCCCCAAGCAGGAGGAAAATGAACAGCTGGCAGAGCTGATTCGGACGCTTCCCTCCCCGGTAGTGGCCATTGACCGTCAAATTGATGGGCTGGATGTGCCGACGTATACGGTTAACAACATGTACGGGGGATATACAGCCACGAAGCATCTGCTGGAAATGGGGCATCGACGGATCGGATACTACACATATCCGCTGCGCGTTTACACTGCGGCCCAGCGTCTGAAAGGATACAAGATGGCCTTGGCGGAATATGGCGTTCCGTATGATCCGGAGTTGGTATGCCAGTTGAGCAACGGCTTCAGTGGAAATCACAGAGCCGTAGGAGACTTCCGAAGAAAAGGCGTCACCGCCGTGTTTGCTCATAACGACACGCTGGCTTATGAGCTTTATAAGTTTGCCCAGATGGAGGGCGTACGCGTGCCGAGCGACATGTCCATCGTTGGATTTGACGATTTGGATTTCAGTACCATTATCACGCCGGGGCTGACGACGATACGGCAGCCGGTGGATGAGATGACACACGGTGCATTCCGGCGGCTGGTGGCGATGATCGAGGCCGGCGGGAAAGACCCTATGCGAGACAGCAACAGCATATATGAACCAAAACTTATCTGCCGCGATAGTGTGTGCAGGCTTTAAAAAGAAAAACGGCACGAGCGATCGGTATGCGAAAAGTGCATCCAGAATGCTTGTTGTGTAAATAGTAAAACGCTTTACCATTCAAAAATGCTCTCTCGTTCGGTAACAGGAAAATACATGGCTTGCGATTTCTGAACTGCCTGTGGAGATGCGGAAGTTTTTGATGGAGGAGTCTCCATTGAAATAGAAATTTTAAGAACAAAAAGGAGATGCACGAAATGAAAAAGACCTTCGCACTGATTATGGCGCTGGCGCTGACCATTACCTGCCTGGTTGGCTGCGGCAGCAAGGATGCCGGCTCTGAGGCTGGCGGCACAACGACTCAGAATGCCTACGAGCGCATTATGGCCAATGGCTATATGACCGTCGGCATCGACCCTACCATTGAGAACATCATCTTCACGGAGGCCGGCGAAAGTGAACCTACTGGATTTATTCCCGATATGGTCCGCGATTTTGCAGAACAGCTGGGCGTTACCATTAAGTGGGAAGTGCTGGAGTGGTCCGCGATGCTGGCAGCCGTCAACACCGGCAAAGTGGATTTCATCGCAGCTAACATGAATATGCGTCTCGACCGTGAGGCCGCCATTGACTTCTCTGATCCCTGGCTGGTGGATTACTCCATGTGGATCGTGGATAAGAATTCCTCCTTCCAGAGTGTGGAAGATCTGAAGGCTCCCGGCGTCAAGTTCGGCATTGCATCCGGCTCTGTCTATGAGGCTATTATCAAGGAGCAGTTCCCCGATGCCGAGATCGTGGTGCTGCCTCTGGGTACTTGGCAGGAAGCCCTGAAGTCTGGCGTTATCGACGTTTCTATGGACGACAGCATCGTCTTTGCCGGGCCGATGAACTCCAACCCCGACCTGCGCCTGCTGCCTGAGCGCGGTGACGCGCAGCTCTACGGCTTTGCCTTCGCCAGCGGCGACAAGACTGTTGAAGTATTCAACCTCTACCTGACTAAGCTGAAGAGTTTTGGCGGCTATGCCGACCTGTATAAGCAGTGGATGGGCTTTGAATGGGAACCCAACATCTACGGTGTTGCCTATTAATCTGTGCGCAGTTGATCGAACAGCGCAGTAACAGATTAATAGGCAACACC
>OLSM01001256.1_pt1 | contig 19497 bp, 14 predicted proteins | sample 1672721 | NCBI WGS metagenome assembly OLSM01 (sample SAMEA3136717, study PRJEB25190) | human gut metagenome | reverse complement strand
AGATCACCGCCACAGAGTTAAAAATGAACATGGGCAAATATTTGTCCATGGCCAGCTCGATCTGGGGATCCCAGAAAGCCCAGTTGTGGGCGCCGGGGGCAGTCACATAGGTGTGCTCCAGGCCAAGGGAATCGAAGTACTGGTGCAGGCTGTTGCTGGACTCGATGAGCATATCCTCAGTGCCGCAAGCCAAGTAGATCTGGGGCTTGGGAGAATCGCTCTCAGCCAGGGTCTTGGCAATGTACTGCATATCGCGGTCGCTGCCGGGGATCTCCTGGGGCTTGCCGAAAATGTGCTCATAGTAGGCAGCGGAAGCCATGAGGTTGTCCTCGTAGTGGTCCATCTTGGCCAGGTTGTCCGTAATGGCCGCAGCGGACAGGGCCACGATGCCGCCGAACAGCTCGGGGTGCTTCATGCCGTTGACCAAAGCGCCGTAACCGCCCATGGAGAAACCGCCGATGTAGGTGTCTTCCCGCTTGTCGCTCAAGGGGAACACACGCCGGCCGAAGTCGATGACCTCGCACAGGAACTGCTCATACATGGCGTCCCGCTTCCGGTCGTCCACATAGAAGCCATTCTCGCCGCTGGGGCACAGCACTGCCACATGGTACTTCATGGCCAGCTGCTCAATGCGGGACCCGCGAATCCAGTCGGTGTGGGTGCCGGAAAAGCCGTGAAGCAGCATGATGGTCTTCATAGGGGCATCAGCCTGGTTGCGCAGCTCCTCGGGGATGCCTGCGGCCTTTTCCACGGGGACAATCGCGGTCAGCTCGGTGAGCCGGTGCAGCGAATTGGAGAACATGGTGGTGGTAAATACTGCCATTGGAAAATCCCTACCTTTCTTTACATTCAAGTGATTTCATTACAGATAGATGAACGGTTCCTTTGCGTTGACGAAATACACGGGGACAGAAACCTCTTGGCTCAGCCAGCTCTGCATGAACTGCATCCCCCACTCCTCGCTGCGCTCGTGGCCCAGCACGATCATGCTGCGGGGCAGCCCCAAGCTGGCGGCATCCTGCATATAGGTACCCAACAGCAGCTCGGCGATCTCGCCGCACACGATCACATCAATGTCTTTCTCACCCATCAAACGCAAGGGCATATCGGGCATCCGGCCAAAGCCAAGGCTGCCGCCGCCCACCAGCACGGCCACCCGGGAGCAAGTCGCCTGGGGATCCCCAGAGGCCCGCACCGTGTCGATGCCCATTTTTTCCTTGATCTCCCCAGCCAGGCCGGCCAGGGTGGTGGGCTGGATGTCGTAGTAATCCTGGAAACCTGTGATGAAAGCCTCAAAGCCTTCGGCCCCGGACACTTTCTTTTCCACAGGGGGTTTGGCAAGCTGGGTCCATCCCATGGTTTCCAAAAAACCGCTGTAGATATCATCAGGGGTGGCGCCATGCATCATATCGTGGCAGCGCCAGATCACTGCCCCGGACTGCTGGAGCAGCTCCCGCAGCCCCTGGAACACCTTGTCATTCTTGGGCCACTCACCCCGGCATTCCAAGAAGAAGGTGGGCTCGTGGGTGATGATCATGTTGGCGCCCCGTGCCATGGCTTCTTTGAGTACCTCCGCGGTGACGGTAAACGTGGTGATAACGCCGGTGACCTCCGTTTCGGGGTCGCCGTAGACAAAGCCGTCGCAGGTAGGCGCCCCATTGTCCACATGATGGTAATGAGCCACTACCGCATCTGCGATTTGTTGTGCTTTCATGCGATCACCCCTTCACAGCGCCCACAACGATACCTTTGATCAAATGCTTCTGCAGCAAGGGGAACATGATCAAAATGGGCAGCACGCCGATCACAGCCAGGGCCATACGCATACCAACGCTGGGGATGGTGATTTGGCTGGTGTCCACCAGCTGGCTTGCCTGGCCGGAGGACAGGAAGGCGATGTTGTTCATAATGGACATCAACACGTTCTGGATGCCGTAGAACTTCACATTGCGGATGTAGTACAGAGCGTTGGTCCAGTCGTTCCAGTAGGCCAAACCGGCAAACAGGCCGACAGTCACGTTCACAGGCACAGACAAGGGAAGCATGATCTTCCAGAAGATGGTCAGCTCGTTGGCGCCATCAATCTGGGCGGACTCGATGATCGCAGCAGGCACGTTGGTCTGGTAGTAGTTACGCACCAGCAGCACGTTGAAAGCGCCCATCAGCAGGTTGGGCAGCAGCAGAGCCAGGTAGCTGTCCACCACGTGGAAGATACGGGTCCACACCATGTAAGAGGGGACGATACCGCCGTTAAACAGCATGGTGAAGAACAGGAAGAAAGCGAAAGGATAGCGGTATTTGAAGTCGCTTCTGGACAGAGGATAGGCGAACATGGTGGTCAGAAGCATACTCAAGGTGGTGCCCACGGCGGTCAGGCAGATGGAGGTGAGGTAGGCACGGCCGATGGTGGCAAAGTTATTGGCCAGATACTTGTAGGCATCCAAGCTGAGCTTCCGGGGGAAGAAGGTGTAGCCGTACTGGGTCAGGGTCTTCTCCTCGGTGAAGGAGGCGATAAAGATCAGCACAAAGGGAAGGATAGCGCACAGGGACAAGATGGCCAGCACAATGATTGCGGCTACCTGGAAGGCGCGCTCATCCTTTGTCATAAGTTTGGATTTTTTCATCTGTATCTCCCTCCTTAGAACAAAGCGTCTTCTTTGTTGGTCTTGCGCACGATGGCATTAGCGCCCATCACGAACAGGAAACCAACCACAGACTGGAACAGGCCGGCAGCACTGGACATACCCACGTTGTTGTTCTCCATCAAGCCACGGTACACATAGGTATCGATGGTCTGGGTGACGGGGAACAGGATGCCGGAGTTCTGAGGCACCTGGTAGAACAGGCCGAAATCGGAGTTGAAGATACGGCCGCAGCTCATCAGGATCATCAGGGTGATCAGGGGCTTCAAGGAGGGCAGGGTGATCCGCTTGATCTGCTCCCACCGGCTGGCGCCGTCGATCCGGGCGGCCTCATACAGGCTGGGATCAATGCCGGTGATGGAAGCGATGTACACAATGGAGTTATACCCCACAGTTTTCCACATTTGGACGATCACTAGGATAAACGGCCAAGCTCCGGTGTTGCTGTACCAGCTGACAGGCGCACCGCCAAAGGCCTTGATGATGGAGTTGACCAAACCGGTCTCGGGGCTGAGGAAAGCATACACAATGTAGGAAACGATAACCATGGAGATCAAGTTGGGGATGATCATGCTGCCCTGATAGAACTTGGAAATGGAGAACTGGGTGATTTCACTCATCAGCACAGCCACAATCACGGCGAACAAGGTGCCCACCACAATGAACACCACGTTGTAAAGCACCGTGTTGCGGATCATCCGGGGAGCCTCGGCAGTGGAGAACAGGAACTCGAAGTTCTCAAACCCCACCCAGGGGCTGGCGAACAAGCCCTTGGCATAGTCCAGGCGCTTAAAGGCAATGAACACACCAAACATGGGCAAGTAGTTGTTGATGATGATATACGCCGCTCCGGGGATGGTCAACAGCAACAACGGCAGGTTCTTTTTAAAATCTTTAAATAAGGGTTTTTTCGTTTTGGCTTTTGTCATAAAACTCTGCCCCCTCCTGTCTTCATTCTTCTTCATTCTTTTAGAAAGCCGCGCTGCAGCCCTAGGTTACAGCGCGGCTTCCCAATTTTCCCTTAATCAGTTACAAAATTTGCAGTTCTTTTTTAATTGGCACATTAGCCCTGCTCAGCCAGCCAAGCGTCCAGCTGCTCCTGCTTGGCGTCCATGACCTGCTGCAGGCCAGCATCATACAGAGCCTGGTTGAAGGCCTCCAGAGTGGAGTCGATGTCCACGCTGCCGCACATCAGCGGCACAGCATACTGGTCATACAGGTTGTCCATAGCAGTGATCTGGTTCAGATACTCGCTGCCATCGAAACGGAAGCCGTAGTAAGGAGATTTGGGAGATTCCTTGTTGACGCGCAGAGCGTAGTCAGCGTTGTACTCCAACTCTTCAGCAGTCTGGGGGGTGGTGGAGTCGTACTGGGGCCACATATAAGCCTCAGTGCCCCATTCGCCCATGGTCATGTATGCACAGAAGGGAACGGTATTGGCATCCATGCCCTCGGGGAAGCCGATCAGGCCAAGCTCTTCATCGACCCACACATAGTCGCGGCCTTCCAGGCCGTACAACATGGTGTTGTACACATATTCATCGGTGTAAGAGATGCTCAGCAGCTTGATAGCAGCATCCACAGACTTGGAGGTGCTGGGCACGCCCAGAACAGCGGAAGCGAAGTCAGTGGTCACGTAGGGAGGGCTGATCTTCTTGGCATGGATGTTACGGCCAGTAACACGAGTCTGCATCTCGCCGAAGTCGGTGTAGTCCTCTTTCACGCCGTAGGAAGCGAAGGTGCAGAATGCACGGCCAGCGTTCATGTACTCAGCGCCACGCATGGTGGAAGTGGCCATGTCGCCAGGCATATAGCCGCCGTCATACCAGCGCTTCATCATCTGGCACAGCTCGTACCAAGCGTCAGACTCGAACACGTTGACGACCTCGTTGGAATCGCCAAACACAACGCCGTAGTCGTTGCCGATGGAGTCAATGGAGTTGTCCGCATAGAACACATAGGGCAGGTTTGCGTTGCCCACGTCAGTGCCCACATAGCAGTATTTGTCAGGATACTTTTCCTTCAGAGCGGCAAAGATGGGCTCCAAGCTGGCCAGGTCGGTGATGTCGTCATCGTCAAAGCCAACGGAAGTGAGCATATCATAGTCATAGGTCAAAGCACCAGCCAGAGCCATGTTCTTGTTGGCAGGCACAGCCATGATCTCGCCGTTCATGGTGACGGTCTTCCAAACTTCCTCACCGCAGTACTCGGTGATGATGTCCACCAGCTTCTGGCCGTAATCAGACTCCAGAGCCTCCGTGACAGGGGCCAGCTGGTTGGAGGAGATGGAAGTGGCGATGTTGGAAGGAATGAACAGGTCCAGCTGCTCGCCAGACTGCATCATCAGGTTGATACGCTGCTCGTAATCAGCAGGCCCGTACAGCTGCCATTCCAGCTCTACGCCGGCGTCGGGATAGTTCTCAGCAATGTAGCTGTTCACTTCGTCTGCCACAGTCTGAGCGGTTTCCACAGTGGGAACGGTGTTGAAGGTCTGCATGGCGAATACAACCTTCTGGGTTTCTGCGCTAGCAGCGTCGTCGCCGGTTTCTGAGTTCTCTGCCTGAGAAGACTCAGAAGTGGTGCCGGAGCTGGTAGAGCCGCTGCTGGAAGAATTGTCGTTCCCGCCGCAACCGGCCAGGGTAGACAGACCCAGCGCTGCCACCAACAACAGTGCAACTAGTTTTTTCATGGTCGTCCTCCTTAGTTATTCAGGGCTTTCCTCGAGTAGCCCTTTTGTTGACGCCATTATTATAGTCCCACTGCCCCTCCAGCTTCTTTTAAAAATCCGTGGAAAGCTTTCATTTATCGGAGAATTTAGCAAATTAAACAACCAACAAGCGAGAATTTGCATCTTCATATGCAAAACATCGAACCAAATTGATATAAGGGGGCCGCGCCCAGGCGCTTCCTGCGGCGCGGCTTCTCTCTTACACAATACAATTCACTTTTCAGAGGATGACCAAAAAGTTATAAGCTTATTCTCCGCGCTCGGCTAACCAAGCATCCAACTGCTCCTGCTTGGCGTCCATAATGGTCTGCAGGCCCGCCTCATACAGGGCGTTGTTGAAGGCTTCCAGGGTGGAGTCGATCTCCACGCTGCCACACATCAGCGGCACAGCGTACTGGTCGTACAGGTTGTTCAAGGCGGTCATCTGGTTGGCGTAATCAGTGGCGTCAAACACAAAGCCATAATAGGGGGAGTGTCTGGCGTTCCGCTCGGCAGACTGGGTGAACTCGTGGTCAGCCTGCTTCTGCTCTTCGCTCAGGCCGTTCTCCAGGCCCCACATCAGGTCGGCAGTGCCCCATTCGCCCATGGTCTGGAAGGCGTTGTAGGGAACGGTGCTGATATCCAGGCCTTCGGGATAGGTGACGGTGTTGTCAGTGACCTTCACATAGTCGCGGCCTTCCAAGCCCCACAGCAGGGTGTTGTACACATACTCGTCGGTGTACATGATGTTCATCAGCTGGACGGCCTCATCCACAACCTTGGAAGCGCTGGAAACACCCAGCACAGCGCCATTCATGTTGCTGGTGACATAGGCCTCGTTGATGGGCATGGCACCCATGTTCAGGCCGTACATATTGGAATAGCTTTCGCCGGAGGTTTCGTATTCACGGCGGGAGCTGAAGCTGGCATAGGTACAGAAAGCACGGGCAGCACTCACGTACTCAGTGCCCATCATGGTGGTGGTAGCGGTGTCCTTGGGCATCCAGCCGTTATCGTACCAACGCTTCATCATAACGCACAGGTCGTACCATTCGTCGGTTTCGAACAGGTTCACAACTTCGCCGGAATCGCCGAACACAACGCCGAAGGTGTTGCCCAGCTCGTCGATCTCATAGATGGGCTCCCAGTAGTAGGGCAGGTTGCCGTTACCGGTATCACAGGAAGCGAAGGGGTACACATCGGGATAGAGCTCTTTGATCTTGGCAAAGATGGGCTCCAGGCTCTCCAGGTCGGTGATGTCGTCCTTGGTGTAGCCGGTGGCGTCCAACATATCCTGGTTGTAGATCAGAGTGGCGGTCAGGGCCATGTTGGCATTGACCGGCACTGCCATGATGTTGCCATCACGGGTGACGCTCTCAAACACATCGTCACCGCGGTACTGCTTCAAAATGGCCACCAGGTCCTGGCCGTAGTTGTCAATGGCGTCGCTCAAAGGAGCCAGCTGGTTGGAAGTGATGGCTTCCACCACGCCAGACGGGGGGATGAAAATGTCCAGCTGTTCGCCAGACTGCATCATCAGGTTGACGCGCTGGGAATAATCAGCGGGCCCGTACAGCTGCCATTCCAGTTCCACGTTCACATCGGGATAGTTCTCTTTGATGAAGCTGTTGACCTCATCCACCACCGTTTGGGTAGTTTCCAAAGTGGGGACGGTGACAAAGGTCTGCATAGCCATGACCACTTTTGCAGCTTCCCCGCTCTCTTCGGCGGTATCGTCCGTTTCAGCACTGCTGGACTCTTCCGTTTCGGAAACGGTGGAAGAAGACCCTCCTGAGCTCTGAGAGCTGCTGGAAGAGTTGCCGTTCCCGCCGCAGCCCGCCAGAGTGGACAACCCCAGCGCAGCCACTAAAAACAACGCGATCAGTTTCTTCATTGTGTTCCTCCTTCTCGGATGCAGGCACCCATTTGGTATGGTAAGATTATACTTTGAAGTTTTGCACAAAAGCTTTCAATAACTAGCAAAACATTTTCAATTTTGCTACAATCGCCTTTTCATTTCCTGCTTTTTTGAAGCTTCTGTGCAAAAAACAGGGCCTATTTTTCCCAATATACAATAAACAAAAAAGGAGTGGGAACTAATCCACTCCTTACTATTTGGCCCCCCTTTTCCTTTACGGGGAGGTTTCATGCTGCTTCTTATATTCATTGGGGCTCATGCCGGTACACTTTTTAAAGAGGGTGGAAAAATAGGCAAAATTGTCAAATCCCACAGCGGCAGCCACCTCGCTGACATTTTTCTGCCGCTCCGCCAACAGGGTTTTCGCACGCTCCATTTTCCGGTCGTTGATATAGGCCTTTAGGAAACTGCCCGTTTCCGTTTTAAATAGTTTCGAAGCGTAGTCCGGCGAAAGGTACACATACCGGGCGATCTCCTCCCGGCTCAGTTCCTGGCTCAAGTGCTCCTCGATGTAGCGCTTCATCTTCTCCACCACATTCTCGCCTTTGCGCACCTGGCCAATGGTTTCCACTGCTTTTTGCACCACGTAATCCATCCATTTGATCATGTCAAAGACCGAGCTTTCACACACCTTCTCCAGCCTCTGGGCGCCGGGGTTTTGGAACAGCTCGTGGGCCAACACGTGTTCTTCCGCCAAGCAGGAAAACACCGCTTGGGTAAAGTCCTGGCGCACCTCGTGGAGGGTCTGGGCAGAAAAGTGGCCGCTTTTCTCCGCTGCTTCCACGGCTTTGCGCACCGTGTTTACCGCCTCTAAAGACTTCCCCTGGCGGATCAACTCCTGAATCTGGGAAACGTCCAACGCCACGCTCTTCCCCTCCACCGCCAGCTGGCTGATGTTCTCAATCACGGGGACCATACGGGTGACGTTGTCCCGGTCGGCCTGCTCCCAGAAAAGCCGCTGTTTGGAAAGCTGGGTGATGGGGCAGGGTTCGCTGTAATAGACCACAACTTTACACTGCAGGTATTCCTGGCAGGAATCGGCCAACCGTCGGCAATCTTTTGGGGAACAGGAATCGGATACCACTGCCACGTAGATCCTCCCTCCTTGGGAGTAGTCGAACACCCGGGAGGAGTCAACGCCCCCCATGAGGATCTCCCCAGCAATGTTGCTCAAGGCGTAGCGGAACACGGGAGGGTCCCACTGATGGACTTCCAAATCGGTATAAAGCACTGAGCACAGCACCAGCTGGTATTCCCGGTCCGCCTCGATGCCCGCCTTCCGGTAGGCCTCAAAGGAATCCGCCCTAAACCCCAGGCTGGCATCTACAAACAGAATCTCCCGCCACAGGGAATTTTTCATCCGCTCCTCCTGATCCAGCCACAGCTGCCCATACTGGCTGCTGCGCTTTAGTTCCCGCTGGTAGAGGATCTTTTCCACCACCTTGGTCATGGCGCTTTTCAGATCTTCGCAGTTTAGGGGCTTTGTGATATAGGCATCTGCCTTGTACCGCAGCGCCTGGGCGGCGTAGTCAAAGTCTGCATGGCAGGTCAAAAAGATAAATTCCTGCTCCATCCCCCTTTGCCGCACCCATTCTAACAAATCCAGGCCCGAATATTTTGGCATCTCAATGTCACAGATTACAATATCCACCCGCTGCTTTTCCAGCACGCTTTTGGCCTCCAGCACATTGTAAGCGGCCGTTACCTCCTTGATAGGCAAGTTCCATCCCTTTACAAGGTCCCGCACCACTTCCGTGGTGGGGATATCGTCATCCACGATCAACAGGTTCATGCTTTTCTCCTTCCTGGCCCAAAGGCAGATAGATATCCACCTGGGCTCCCCCCTGCTCATTGTTGCTCAACTGCAGCAAGTCGTCCCTGCCATAGGTGAGGCTCAAAGTCTTCCGCACGTTTTCGCTGCCCAAGCTTCCCTTCCCCTGGCTCCCGCCCTGGGAAAGCATCTCCTCCGGGAAGCCGCAACCGGTGTCCTCAATGGTGATCCGCACAAAAGGCTCACCGTCCCTGTCCACCCGGCGCGCCCGGATGTAAATGGAGATCTGCTGCTCACCGTCGAAAGCGTGCTTGAACACGTTCTCCACAAAGGTCTGCACCAACAGCCGCTGGATGGGCACATCCGCCACATCCCTGTCCACAGACTGGTAATAGAAGATCTTGTCCTGGTGGCGGATCTGCTGCAGCCGGATAAACGCCACGGCGTGCTGCACCTCCCCTTCCACCGTGGCCTGGGCACGCTTGTCCGTAAGCAGGTAGCGCAGGTAGGTGCTCAGGGCCTGGATGAACTCCTGGATCTTGTCGTTCTCCCCCCGCATGGACAGGCTGGAGATGGTGGTGATGGCATTCAAATAAAAGTGGGGACGCAGCTGCATTTGCAGGTACTTCAGCTCCGCGTTTTTACGCTCCAGCATCTCCTCGTAATTTTGAATCTTCAGGTTTTTGATCTCCCGGGTCATCTTGTTGAACAGGCCGATCAAATTGGAAAATTCCAACGCGAAATGGGGGTCACCCTGAATCTGGTATTCGATGTTGCCCTGTTCGATCTCCCGGGTAGCCACTGCCAACGTTTGGATGGGTTTGACGATATTGCGCTGCAGGTAGATCCACAACAGCGCCACCAGAGCAAGGAACCCCAGGGCGATCCCCACCAGCAGGTACTGCATCCGCTGCATACCCGCATACACATCCTCCGTGGGCACTGCACAGGAAAGCCGCAGCCCTGCCGCCCCCACTTCCTCGGTAAACACAATGTAGCCATTGTCCTCGGTGGGTTCGAAGGCGGTGTCATTCTGGACAAAATCCCCCTGGGCAAAGGCAGAAGCGTCCTCAGAGAGGAGGACCATCCCCTCGCTGGTGGTAAACATATAAATGGATTCCGCATTTTCCTCTCCTTGCCGCTCTTTCAAAAGCATATCCAAGGAGATGAGCACGCCAAAATACCCCTGGCCAATGCGGTAGTTTTGCTGCAAATAGCAATCCCCCTGCAAGTTGATGATATGCCAGCTGCCGGTGGTCACATCGTTTTGCAGGCTGGGATCCCCCTTCAAATAGTCCTCCAAGGCGATCTTCTGCTTCCAGGCCATGGAGCTGTCGCAGCGGTACAACAGGAGCTCCCCTTCTTCCGCCACGAAATACACCCCGGTCAACTGGCTGTTGTTCTGCACTTTCACCTCAAAATCTTTTATGATGGAGCGGGAGGCCAGATACTGTTGATAGGCGCTCATCGTCCCTATGGAGCTGGCCTCATCCAGGTTGCCCAACACCATCTCTTTTAACGATGCATTGGCATTGTCCGCGGCGGTGGAGATCTGCTGGGTGTGCACCCGCATCACCCGCAGCTGCTGCTCCTGGATATTTTGCGAGGCCGTGCGGATGGAGTAGACAAAATACCCCACCAAAAGGCCCAGGATCACCACAAACGACAACGCAATAAAAATACTGATCTTCAACACAATGGAACGCCTGGGCACCTTACCGGTCCAGCCCACTGTGCCGGTCCTCTTTTTTATGTTTCCCATACCTGCACCTTTCCCTTCATCCTCCCATTCCCCTCTTCTGAGAATCCTATACCGCTTTATTATAGCATAGTTTAAGCAGGGAAAAGCAAACTTTTAATTATACGACATAGTTTTTTGTTTTCCCGGCAACTTCCCCAGCAGCCGTTTACTTCCCCGCTGGAAATGTGGTACATTTATTGAAGAATTGCCCCAAGACTTTTTATACTATATTCTCGAATCCAATTGCGAGAAGACGGGAGAGCCTCATGAAAAACATTGAAAACAAAGCTATGCTCATCACCTATGCGGACAGCATGGGCACCGACCTGAAAGCCCTGGACCGTGTGCTGGACAAGCACTTTGCCGGGGTGTTCGGCGGTGTGCACGTGCTGCCCTTCTTCCCCTCCTCCGGCGACCGGGGGTTTGCCGTGGTCAACTACGACATTGTGGACCCTGCTTTCGGCACCTGGGAAGACATCGACCGGCTGGGGGAGAAATATTACCTGATGGCCGACTTCATGCTCAACCATGTGTCCATCCGCAGCGAGGAGTTTAAGGACTACATGAAGAACGGGGAAGCTTCCCCCTACCGGGATATGTTCATCCACTGGAACGAGTTCTGGCCCGGCGGCGAGCCCACAGAAAAAGACCTGGAAACCCTGTATATGCGCAAGGCCCAGGGCCCTTACAAGGACTTCACCCTGGAAAACGGCCAGACCGTCCGGCTGTGGAACACCTTCTTTGAGGAGCAGGTGGACATCGATCCCTATGCCAAGGCCACCCAGGACTACTACGACCGCAACCTGACCCACATCGCCAGCCATGTGCCGCTGATCCGTTTTGACGCATTGGCTTACGCCTCCAAGCGCCCCGGCACCACCTGCTTCTTTGTGGAGCCTGACATCTGGAAGGTGCTGGATATCGCCATGGAGCCCCTGCGGAAGACCGGCACCGAAATGCTGGCAGAGATCCACGAAAACTACATCATCCAGCAGAAGATGGTGGATCACGACTATTGGGTGTACGACTTTGCCCTGCCCATGCTGCTGCTCCACGGCCTGATGTCCGGCCGCACCGACCGGCTGATCCACTGGCTGAACATCTGCCCCCATCACCAGTTCACCACCCTGGACACCCACGACGGCATCGGCGTGGTGGACGTGGCCGGCCTGCTGGAGGAAGACGAGATCGAGCTGGTGTGCGAAAACGTGGAAAAGCTCACTGAGGAAGCCCGGAAATACATCAAGCTGCCCAGCACCATCAAGACCGACGGCAAAAAGGTCCGCCGCTACCAGCTGGGCACCACCTACTACTCCGCCCTGGACTGCAACGATGACGCCTACCTGCTGGCCCGTGCGGTGCAGTTCTTCACCCCCGGCATCCCCCAGGTGTACTATGTGGGCCTGCTGGCCGGCGAAAACGACATTGAAAACCTGAAAAATGGTGGGGAGCCCCGGAGCATCAACCGCCATAACTACTCCGAAGCGGAGATCGACCAGGTGGCGGAAAAGCCGGTTGTCCAGAAGCTGTGCAACCTGATGCGGTTCCGCAACCAGCACCCTGCCTTTAACGGCGACATCACTGTGGATCAGGACAGCACTGGCGGCAAGCTCCACATCCGCTGGGACAAGGACGGCGCTTTCGCCGCCCTGGATGCCAACTTTCAGGACAAGTCCTTCCAGATCACCTACACCGACGTGGAAACCGGCGAAACCAAGACCCTGGCTCTGTAATCTGTAACCGTCCCCTAGGGGACCTCTGAAACCCGGAAAGGAGGCTTACGCCATGTCTATCCTCACCTATAATTTTGAAAGCGAATACTTAAAGAACAACCATGAGGTCACGGTGATCCTGCCCGACAAGCCCCGCGCCCTCACCCCCGAAGAATTCTACCGCAATGGCCGCAAGTACAAGGTCCTGTGGCTCCTGCACGGCACCTTCGGCGACCACAGCGACTGGGTGCGCAAAACCAACATTGAGATGTACGCCACCGAGCGCAACCTGGTGGTGGTCATGCCCTCCGCTTTGAACTCCAACTACTCCAACTGGGACAAAGTCATGATGGGCTACGATATGTTCGATTACCTCACCGAAGAGCTGATGCCCTTGATCTACGGCTGGCTCCCTGTGTCCGACAAGCGGGAGGACAACTTCATCTCCGGCCTGTCCATGGGCGGCGGCGGCGCTTTGAAGTACGCCGTGAACCATCCGGAGAAATTCGCCGCTGCAGCCATCCTCTCCGCCCCGGCCACCAACCTGGAAGAGATCAGCCCTGACAGCCCCTATCCCCTGCTCAACAGCGCCGCGGACCGGCTGAAGAACACCCTGGAGAACGCCGGCGGCCTGGAGGCTTACAAGAACTCCTACGAAAACGTGTGGGGCCTCATCGACAAGCTGGCCCCCACCGGCAAGCTGCCCCGGCTGATGTTTGCCTGCGGCACCGACGATATGCTCTATGACCTTCACGAGCACTTCCAAAAGCACTGCGAGGAGATCGGCCTGGAGGCCCATTGGTTCCTGCGGGACGGCTTCCGCCATGAATGGCGCTTCTGGGATCTGGCTATCCAGGAGGCCCTGGACTTCTTCGGCCTCACCGAGCGGGGAGGCAATCCCTACTAATCCGTCGATTCTTTCATTCATTTCCATATAGAAAGGGGTAAGTACTCATGTCCATCCTCACTTACAATTTTGAAAGCGAATACTTAAAGAACAACCATGAGGTCACGGTGATCCTGCCCGACAAGCCCCGCGCCCTCACCCCCGAAGAATTCTACCGCAATGGCCGCAAGTACAAGGTCCTGTGGCTCCTGCACGGCACCTTCGGCGACCACAGCGACTGGGTGCGCAAAACCAACATTGAGATGTACGCCACCGAGCGCAACCTGGTGGTGGTCATGCCCTCCGCTCTGAACTCCAGCTACGCCAACTGGGACAAGTTCATGATGGGCTTTGGGATGTTCGACTACCTCACCGAAGAGCTGATGCCCTTGATCTACGGCTGGCTGCCTGTCTCCGACAAACGGGAAGACAACTACATTGCCGGCCTGTCCATGGGCGGCCGCGGCACCATTAAGTTTGCCGTGAACCATCCCGACAAGTTTGCCGCTGCCGCTGTGCTCTCCGCAGCCCCGGTGGACTTCTCCCTGATGAGCCCCGGAAACCCCAACATGATGCTGGACTGCGCCAACCCCCGCACCCTGGCCTCCATCGAGAACGCCGGCGGCCTGGAAGCTTACCAGAACTCCTGCGAGAACGTGTGGGCCATCATCGACAAACTGGCCCCCACCGGCAAGCTGCCCCGGCTGATGTTCGCCTGCGGCACCGAGGACACCTTGATCTATGAGAACCTGCAGACCTTCCGCAAGCACTGCGAGGAGATCGGCTTGGATTGCCACTGGTTCATCAAAGAGGGCTACCGTCACGAGTGGCGCTTCTGGGATCTGGCCATCCAGGACGCTCTGGACTTCTTCGGCCTCACCGAGCGGGGAGGCAATCCGTACTAAGCAAAAGGTTTTGGAAACAACACTGGGAAGAAAGGATTGGTTCCAATGAAAGAGCATTTGTTTGAAGACGCTTATGTGACCGTTGCCCAGGGTATCCTTCACGGCACGGTGGAAGACGGGATCAAAGTGTTTCGGGGCGTGCCTTACGCAGCATCCCCGGTGGGCGACCGCCGCTGGAAAGCCCCGCTGCCCCCCGCCCGCTGGTTCGGCGTGCGCAAGGCTGACCGCTTCTCCGCAGGCGCTTTGCAGGTGGACACCCGCGCCGGTTGGAAAGAGGATTCCTTTGAGCTCTCCGCCGACATGGACTGTGAGGACTGCCTCTACTTGAACCTGTACACCCCCGCCCAGACCCAGGAGGAAAAACTGCCCATCCTGGTGTGGCTCCACGGCGGCGGCATGGTGGCCGGCACCGGCATGGCCCCCTTCTTTGAAGGGGAAAAGCTTGCCCAGCAGGGGATCATTGTGGTGACCATCAACTACCGCCTGGGCCTGTTCGGCTTTTTGTGCCATCCCGAGCTCTCCGCAGAAGCCCCCCAGGGCACCAGCGGCAACTACGCCCTGCTGGACGTGATGCAGGCTTTGAAATGGCTCCAGGAAAACGCGGCCCAGTTCGGCGGCGACGCCAGCCGCATCACCGTGGGCGGCCAGTCCGGCGGCTCGGTGGGTGCCTCTTGCATCCTTATGTCCCCCCTGGCCCAGGGCCTGTGCAGCCAGATCATCATGGACAGCGGCTGCCCCACCATGGGCGGCATGATGGACGCCAAGCCCCTGGCTGACATGGAAAAAGACGGCGCTGCCTTTGCAGAGAAGATCGGCTGCCACTCCCTGGCGGAGCTGCGCGCCATGGACGGCTGCGACCTGATGGAAGCCTGCACCCGGGAGGGCTATATGCCCAACTACTGCAACGACGGCTATGTGCTGCCCGCCGACCCCAAGGAGCTTCTCCCCAACGGCCGGTTCAACGATATGCGGTTCCTGGTGGGCTTCACCACCGAGGAGTTTGGCTCTTTGGGCTGCTCCCCTGACCTGGAGATCCAGCCGGAGAACTTTGAGAATTACATCCGCACCGTATTCCCCGCGGACATGGTCCCTGCCATGCTGGAGCACTATCCTCACGGCACCTTTGATGAAACCCGCAAGAGCGTGCTCCATGTGCTCAGCGACCTGCTGTTCCTTTCCGCAGTACGTCTGGGCGCTGCCGCCGGGGAAAAGGGACTGCCCGCCTTCGTGTACTATAAATCCCGGCCCGACGCTGGCGTGCGCGGCCAAAAGCTGGGCAGCACCCACTCCTCCGAGCTGCCCTACCTCTTTGGCCGCCCCCAGCCCTGTGCCATCAACCCTGCGGGCATGGACCAGGACGAGCAGGCCTTTGGCCGCCAGCTGCAGAACTACTGGGTGAACTTCGTCAAGAACGGCACCCCCAACGGGAAGAACGTGCTGGTGGAGTGGCCCCAGTGCACCAAGCTGTTTGAGTACATGGACCTGGGTGTGCACATCCATCCTGCCACCGAAGAGGAAACCAAGGTGCTGGAGCTGCTCAACGACCTGATGGACCAGCGGGGGGAAACCTCGGTGAAGCCCTATATGGACACCACCTCCCTGAACACCCCCGGCTTTATGCGCCGTCACTGATCTTACAAGAAATAACCGAAGGGCTTGCCGCACTGCGCGGCAAGCCCTTTTTGCTTTGGCGGGAAGAGGGTTGCCCCTTATAGCAACCCTCACTTCCGGGAAAAGTCTGGGCCTGGACTGCATCCATGTTCAAGGAGGCGCAGGTGCCCTTTGGGGAACGGTTTCCCCTCCAACAGGAAACGCCACCACCCAAAATTAGAACGCAAAAAGGGCTGCCCAATTTGGGCAGCCCTTTGCTGTTTCTTAGAACTTACAGCTTCTTATATACGTCCTGCATAAAGGCGTCCGCCAGGGGGATCCACAGCTCGAAGTTGGGATAATCCACCCGGCCGGTGAACACCTTGTCCCCAGCCATACCGTGAGGCACCCCGGCAAAGGTGTGGACTTCCACCTCCACGCCGTGGGCTTTCAAGTCGGGATAGACATACCGGAGGTTATCCATGGCGGCATCCTCCCGGCCCACTGCAAAGAAGGTGGGCTGGTACACCACATTTTCGTAGTCGAAGGGATCGCCCACAAGCCGCGGGCCATAAATGCACAGGTTGGCAGCGGGGGTGGCGTCCAGCTCATCCAGCTCATCGGGGCGGTAGTCCGGGAAGGCATCCTTCACAGACTGCTTGCCGGAGAAGTACTGGATGAGCCCCTCCCCGGTGAGGCCGCCGTTGGAAAACCCAGCAAAGGCCACTTTCCTGGGATCGATGCGGTATTTCTCCGCGTTCTTCCGCACCATGCGCACTGCCCGGGCAGCGTCCACACCGGCCTCTTTCTGGGTCCAGGGGTTCTGGTTGGTGCGGTTGAGCAACTGGAAGCACTGGTATCCCAGGGCGTTCAAATCCTTGGCCACTTGGGTGCCCTTCACCACAGACTCCCCATGGTCGCCGCCGGCACAGATCACCACTGCACCCTTGGGGGTCATGTCCTCGGGGAGGAGCATCTCATACAGGTAAGGGCGGAAATCCGGCTCGTGGTTATAGCGCATCCCGGAGTTGTCGGTGTACTCCGTTTCCGTGGGCATATTGCCCTCTTCCCACAGGTAGGCGCGGGGCTGGGCGTTTTCCACCGGCTGCAGGGCATCCAGCAGCTCTCCCAGCTTGGCCACCTGGGCCTGGGTGTCGCCGTCAAAGGGCTTCCGGGTGATGACGTTGTACAGGTTGGCGATCTCCACCACCTTCTCCAGGGGATACTGGACATTGTCCTCGCACACGGTGACGGCCCGGTTCTTCAGCGGCCCCAGTGCCTGATACACCGGCAGCATCCGCTTCCAAAGTTCCTCAAATTTGCTTCTGTCTGGCATACAACTCGCTCCTTTTCTCTATTTTATGGATTGGCTGTGGCGTGTTTTTTCACCTCTTTGTCTTTGGCAAGGTCTTCCACGCCGCGGATCTTTTTCACCCATTTCCCGCTGCGAAGCCGGAACACACACCACACAGCCTTGATGATCTGGTCGGAATACAGGAACACGAACACCCAGAAAGCGGGCAGGTGCAGCACCAGCCCTGCCAAAGCCCCCAGAGGGATGGCAATGCACCACATGGTGATGGTGTCAGCCAGGAAGAGGAACCGGGTGTCGCCGCCTCCACGAAGCACACCTTTTGTCAAGATGGAGTTGGTGGAGCGGAAGATGATGATGATACTGATGGCGTCCATCAGCTGCTCTGCAATGAGCTTGGTGTCCGCCGTGATGTTGTAGGCATTGATCACAGGGGTGCGGATCAGGAAGATGATGCCGCCGGCCAGGGCGCCGATCACCAGGCCCAGGATCAGGAATGTATACCCCTGGCGTTTGACCTTTGCCTGTTCGCCCTCGCCCAGGGTCTTGCCAATGATAAAGCAGCCGGAGTAGGACAAGCCGGTGATGAAGATGGTGCTGATACGCTGCACCACCACTGTGATGGCGTTGGCCGACACAAAGGAGGAACCGATGTGCCCCATAATGACCGCCAACACATTGTCCCCCACGCCCAGCAAGCCGTCACTGAGCATCACAGGCACGCTCACCCGCAAAAACTCCCCCACCATGTCCCGGCAGGGCGAGAGCAAATCCTTCACCCGGTAGCGCACCCGCTGGTCCACCACCCAGAAATAGCCGCAGATCACAGCAGTTTCCACGATACGGGCGATGACCGTGCCCAAAGCCGCGCCGGCCACCCCCATGCGGGGTGCGCCGAATTTACCAAAGATGAAGATGTAGTTGCCCCCAATATTGATGAGGAAAGCGCTGATGGATGCAATAAAAGGGATGTGGGTCAAACCCACGCTGCGCATGATGTTGGTTGCCACCGTAGACAGCCCAGTGAGCAGGAAGGTGATGGTGGACCACCGCAGATAGATGGCGCCTTCCCGGATGACTTCCGTTTCTTTGGAATACAGGGACATGATCTGTTCCGGGACGGCAATGTTCACCACGGTGAACAAAAGCGCCAGCAAAATGCCAAACCGCATGGCCACGGTGATCACTTTTTTCAGGGACACGAAATCACGGGCGCCCCAAAAGCGGGAGGTCAGCACCGAGGACCCCATGCTGATCCCCATGCACAAGAACATGAACAACGAGATGAAGTGGTTGGCCAAAGACGAGGCAGAAAGGGCGGTTTCGCCCAGCTGCCCCAGCATGATGGTGTCCACCAGGTTTACGCCGGTGGTGATGATGCTTTGCAGCGCCACCGGCAGCGCGATCTTCGCCAGGTCCTTGTAAAAGGCCCCGTCGGTTTCAAAATACTTCACAACAAACTCCCCTTTTGCGGCCCTCTCCCCGGGCCAAATTTTAGTTGCAAATAACACTTTTAATAGTATATCATCTCATACAGTACATTGCAAGGCATCATGAGGTTTTTCGCCTATTTCCCACCGATCTTTTCCCAGAACAGGAAGCCCCTCCGGCTGCCTGGGCAGCCTATTGACGAGCGGCCGTTTTTTTGCTAGTATGGGGCTGAAAAGCATGGCGCCCCACGGCTGGCGCCTCACAGGAAGGAGCGCACCCCATGGAACAAAAATGGTGGCAGAAAGAGATCATTTATCAAATATACCCCAAAAGCTTTCGGGACAGTAACGGCGACGGTATTGGGGATCTTCCGGGCATTGTACAAAAGCTGCCCTATCTGAAAGACCTGGGTGTGACCATGCTGTGGCTGTGCCCCATTTACCAATCCCCCATGGACGACAACGGCTATGATGTGTCCGATTACCAAGCGCTGGCCCCGGAGTTCGGCACCATGGAGGACCTGGAGCTGCTGATCCAAGAAGCTGGGAAACTGGGCATCCGCATCTTGCTGGACCTGGTGATCAACCACACCTCCGACGAGCACGCCTGGTTCCAGCAGGCTTTGGCCGACCCGCAAAGCCCCTACCACGACTATTACATTTTCAAGTCCGGGAAGCAGCCCCCCAACAACTGGCGGTCCGTCTTTGGGGGCAGTGTGTGGGAAAAGGTCCCCGGCCGGGATGAGTATTACTTCCACGCTTTCGGCAAAAAGCAGCCCGACCTCAACTGGGAAAACCCCGCCCTGCGCCAAGAGCTGTACCACATGGTCAACTGGTGGCTGGACAAAGGACTGGCAGGTTTTCGGATTGATGCGATCATCAA
>OLSM01001251.1_pt1 | contig 19603 bp, 15 predicted proteins | sample 1672721 | NCBI WGS metagenome assembly OLSM01 (sample SAMEA3136717, study PRJEB25190) | human gut metagenome | reverse complement strand
TTGATCTCCATCCCTCGCCCTGATTCCGCCGCAATTCGCAGAATCCGCCGAATCTGATCCGTATACCGCTTCACTGAAATGGGTCTCGAATACTGCCCCGTCATATACCGCAGGGGGTAGATGATATGAGCCAGCACGTCATAATACGGGCTGGCTGCCAGAACCTCCATGGACTCAAAGTAGTTATCCAGGGCCCGGTAGCAGTCCCCTTCGGTATCGAAAGGGGTATAGTAGAAGTCCACGCCCCCGGCGGCCTCGCTGTGGTTGTGTACCGCCCCCAGAACAAAATCCAACCCAGGCTGGCCGAGAACAGTCTCCGCCGCCGCCGGGTCCAGAAAACCCATGCCAAACTCGATGCCAAGCGGCAGTTCCAACCGGGTCCCCACCTGGGCCAGCATCTCTTCGCGCTGGGCCAGCACGGGGCCCCAATCGTATTGGGTGGTGCGGGTCTCCCCCTTCAGGCTGAGGAAGTCACAGTGATCTGTGAGGCAAAGGGCGTCTAAGCCCGCCGACAAGGCCCCTTTGGCCATCTCGATCATGGGGACGGTCCCGTCGGGGGAACAATTGGAATGGGTATGGTAATCGGCTAGAAACATAGGTTCTCCTCTTCGTCCTCCACAGGTCATGGAGGACGGTATACTAAAACAATTGGATGGACCGCTTCGTGTCCATCCAACAGTTTACCGCTTTTTACGTGTCTTGTCAAAAAAACCTAGGGGAGTTATTTTTTCTTCTGGTGCTTTCCAAAAAAGCCCTTGCCCTCGGGCTCCCCTTTGGGCTTTGTCTCGGGCTTCGCCGCGGGCGTCCCGCCCAGGGTCTCCCCAAATTTGCGCAGCGCCTCTTTCTGGACCTGGGTAAGATTGCGGGGCGTTTCCACCTTCACCGTCACCAGCTGATCGCCTCTGCCCCGTCCATTCAGCGAGGGAACGCCCTTGTCCCGGAGACGGAATGTAGTGCCGGTTTGCGTCCCTTCGGGGATGGTGTATTTCACCTTACCGTCCAAGGTGGGAATTTCCAATTCATCTCCCAGAGCCGCCTGGAGGAAGGAGATGGTTTGTTCCAAATAGATGGTAACGCCTTCCCGCCGGAGCTTGGCATGAGGTTTTACCGTAATTCCCACAATCACGTCACCGGCAGGGCCGCCGTTTTTCCCCACGTCGCCCTGTCCTCGCAGCGAGATCGCCTGGCCGTCGTCAATTCCGGCGGGTATGTTCACGCTGATCTTTTTCTGACGGCGAACCGCCCCGCTGCCGGAGCAGCTTTTGCAGGGCTGATGGATAATTTTTCCCTCGCCCCGGCAGTTGGGACACACGGTCTGTGTGGACATGGTGCCAAACACGGTACGCTGCTGCATCCGAACGGTTCCGGAACCATGACAGTCGGGGCAGACCTCCGCGGTGGTTCCGGGCGCGCAGCCGCTGCCCTGACACACGTCACAGCTCTCCATGCGATTGATCGTAATCTCCCGCTGACAGCCAAACGCGGCCTCTTCCAGGGTAACGGTCACCCCAGCCCGAACATTACCGCCCTTCATGGGGCCATTGCGGCGCTGGGCGCTGCCGCCGAATCCGCTGTTACCCCCGCCAAAGCCGCCAAAGAAGGACCCAAAAATATCCCCCATGTCAAAACCGCCGAAGCCGCCCCCGCCAAAGCCGCCGGCCCCAAAGTTGGGGTCCACGCCCGCGTGGCCGAATTGGTCATATTTGGCCCGCTTTTCTTTGTCAGAGAGGACCTCATAGGCCTCGTTAATCTCCTTGAACCGGGCCTCCGCGGCTTTATCACCGGGATGCAGGTCGGGGTGATTTTCCTTGGCCATTTTGCGGTATGCCTTTTTTAAGTCAGCATCGGAGGCCCCTTTGGCTACACCCAGGACCTCATAGTAATCTCTTTTTTTCTGATTATCAGCCATATATGTCACCTCACACGATTAGGGGACAGGTCGCCCTGTCCCCCGTTTTTTCGTGATGCCCGGAATTTCTTATTTGTTTTCGTCATCCACAACGGTATAGTCGGCGTCCACCACGTTGGGGTCGCTGTCAGGTCCGGGCGCCGCGCTGCCGCCCATATCAGGCCCCGGCGCGCCTCCCATGTCAGGACCGGGCTGCTGGGCGCCTGCCTGTTGGTACATCTTCTCACTGACGGCATAGAACGCCTGGGTCAGCGCCTCGGTGGCGGACTTGATGGCGGCGGTATCGGTGCCCTTGAGGGCTTCCTTGACCTTGGCCACCTCGGACTCCAGGTTGCTCAGGTCGCCGGCATCCACCTTATCCTTCATCTCCTCCATGGCCTTCTCACTCTGATAGACCATCTGGTCAGCCTGATTACGGACCTCAACCTCTTCCTTCCGCTGGGCGTCTTCCGCCGCGAATTGCTCCGCCTCACGGACAGCCTTATCAATGTCCTCCTTGGACATATTGGTGGAAGATGTGATGGTGATGTGCTGCTCCTTGCTGGTGCCCAGATCCTTGGCGGAGACGTTGACGATGCCGTTGGCGTCGATGTCAAAGGATACCTCAATCTGCGGTACGCCGCGGCGGGCAGGGGCAATGCCATCCAGGCTGAAACGGCCCAAGGTCTTGTTGTATTGGGCCATCTCCCGCTCGCCCTGGAGCACGTGGACCTCAACGGAGGTCTGGTTATCCGCGGCGGTGGTGAACACCTGGCTCTTCTTCGCCGGGATGGTGGTATTGCGCTCAATGAGCTTGGTCATCACACCGCCCATGGTCTCAATGCCCAGGGACAGGGGGGTCACGTCCAACAGCAGCAGGCCCTTCACGTCGCCCACCAGAACGCCGCCCTGGAGGGCCGCGCCCATGGCCACGCACTCATCGGGGTTAATGCCCTTGAAGGGGTCGTTGCCGGTAATATTCTTCACCGCGTCCTGTACGGCGGGGATGCGGGTGGAGCCGCCCACCAGGAGCACTTTATTCAGTTCCTTGGTGGAAAGGCCGGAGTCGGACAGCGCCTGGCGCACAGGACCCAGGGTGGCCTCCACCAGATGGTGGGTCAACTCGTTGAACTTAGCCCGGGTCAGAGACAAATCCAAATGCTTGGGCCCGGTAGCGTCAGCGGTAATATAGGGCAGATTGATGGCGGTGGTGGTCACGCCCGAAAGTTCTATCTTGGCCTTCTCCGCAGCTTCCTTCAGACGCTGCATGGCTACCTTGTCGGCAGACAGGTCCACGCCTTCCGTCTTCTTAAATTCAGCCACCATCCAGTCCATCACGCACTTATCAAAGTCGTCGCCGCCCAGACGGTTGTTACCGGCAGTGGCCAGAACCTCGATCACCCCGTCGCCGATCTCCAGGATCGAGACGTCAAAGGTGCCGCCGCCCAGGTCGTACACCATAATTTTCTGGTCGGACTCCTTATCCACGCCGTAGGCCAGCGCGGCGGCGGTGGGCTCGTTGATGATCCGCTTGACTTCCAGACCGGCGATCCGTCCGGCGTCCTTGGTGGCCTGACGCTGGGCGTCGGTAAAGTACGCGGGCACGGTGATGACCGCCTCCGTCACCGTCTGGCCCAGATAGGCCTCGGCGTCCGCCTTCAGCTTTTGCAGGATCATGGCGGAGATTTCCTGGGGGGTGTAGTTCTTTCCATCCACGTGGACCTTGTAATCGGTGCCCATCTCTCTTTTAATGGAGATCACGGTGCGGTCGGGGTTGGTGATGGACTGGCGCTTGGCCACCTGGCCGACCATTCTCTCACCGTCCTTTGCAAAGGCCACGATAGAGGGGGTTGTGCGGTTACCTTCCGCGTTGGGGATGACGACTGCCTCGCCGCCTTCCATAACAGAAACACAGGAATTGGTGGTTCCCAGGTCAATACCAATAATTTTAGACATACTCAGTTCCTCCTATATCATCAGAAAGTGTTGATAAAAAATCTGTTTGGCGCGCGAATTTCACGCCATGTATGGTCATGGGCGCTCACGGAAGTGGAAAAACGCCCGTTTTTTATTAATTTGCCACCTTGACCATGGCAAAGCGAATTACTTTTCCGTCGCTCCGGAAGCCGGTTTGAAACACTTCCGCCACCGTGTTTACGTCCAGGGACTCGTCGTCCACATGCATCACAGCGTTATGCAAGGAGGGATCGAACGTCTCGCCTAAGGCGGGGATCTCCTCGATGCCCAGCTTCTCCAGCACTTCTTTGAGCTGATTCATGGTCATCTGGACGCCCTTGGCGTAAGCCTCATCGGCGGTCTCCTGTTTGAGGGCCCGATCCAGGTTATCGTACACCGGGAGAAACGCGGCGGCGGTCTCCGCCTTGGCTTGAGACCAAGCGCCCTCCTTTTCCTTTTGACTCCGCTTACGGAAGTTATCATATTCCGCAGCAAGACGAAGGTACTTATCCTCTTGCTCTTTCAGGGTCGCTTTCAACGTTTCTTCCTCCGTAGGCTTCGCAGTCTCCTTTTTGTCTTCTGAAGCCTCAGCCTCCTCCGCAACGGGCTTTTCCTGGCATTCTTCCGTCTGCTCCTGAACGGGTTCCGTCACAGGAGTGTCCTTTTCCTTTTTACTCATATTGATTCATTAACCCCCCTATTCTGTCTTTGGGCCGTCTTCTTCGGCCCCGGGCAATTCTCCCTTTCCAAACATTCGGGAGAGTCCTTCGGCAAAGTAGGAAAGCCGGGCCGCCAGCTTGGCGTAGTCCATTCGAGTGGGGCCTACCACGCCAATCACGCCCTGCATGCCTTCGCCGATATCGTATCGCGCCATAATTACACTGGTGTTTTTGAGTTCGTCGACCACATTTTCCGGTCCGATCAGAATTTTAACCGGCTCATCTTGGGGGGCCGGCAAATTGTCCGTTTCTCCCCACTCCGCCAGGAAATTCATAAGCGGTTCCGCGCTCTCCAAATTCTTAAATTCCGGATGGACCAACAGACTGGGAATGCCCGCGGTATGCACCACGTGGCTTTCCATCTCCTCCAGCACCTCCATGGCAAAGGAGACAACCAAACTGATGAGTCCATAGGCCTCGCCGGCGGCATGCTGGGCCACCCGCATCAATTCCGGCGTCAGCTCCTCCAAAGTTAAATTGGTAAAGGAGGTATTCAATAGCGTATTTAAAAGCTGAAGCTGTGTTTCAGAAATATCCGAGGGAATGCGGCATAGCTTATTCTTTACAACCTCCGTGCTGGTCATCACCACCACAATAAAGGCGTTGCGCTCCACTTTCAGCAGGTCAAAGCGGGAGATGGATGCCTTCTCCCCGCCGGTGGTCAACGCGAAAGTGGGGTATTTGGTAAGTTGGGAGATCACCTTTCCCGCCTCGGTCATCACCTTATCCATCTCTTGGATTCTGAGATGGAGCGCCTCGTTGATGCTCTGGGTTTCCTGCATGGTCAGGCGGTGTTCCTCCATCAGTTCATTGACGTAAAACCGGTACCCCTGGGGGGAAGGAATCCGTCCCGCCGAGGTGTGCGGCTGCTCCAATAGACCCATGGTCTCTAAGTCGGCCATCTCATTACGAATGGTAGCCGAGGAGACGTCCAAGCCGGCGTTTTCCACGATGGCTTTCGATCCCACCGGCTCAGCGGTCTGTATATAGTTTTCTACAACGGCACGGAGAATCTTCTTTTTTCGTTCCGATAATTCCACAACGCGCCGCCTCCTTCTTGTTTAGCACTCAACTTCCTCGAGTGCTAAAGCTAATTTAGCACTTTGCCTATCCCTTGTCAAGGGGAAGGATTAAAATATTTCGAACTTTGCAAAAAATTCATAGTTTTCTGGGGCTGTGTTCCCCACACGCTGCTTGGTTTATGGACGGGTTTGTTTTTTGCACTTTTTGATGCTGACTGCCAGTCTTTTCGTCTCATGAGGAGGGATTGACAGTCCCTGCCATCCGATGTACACTTTTGAAAACCAGAATAACCCTCTTTGGGGGAGAAAGGCGTCCTTATGACCCATACAATATATTGGCTTTTGTTTCTCTTTTTTATCTACGCTTTTTTGGGCTGGTGCGCGGAAGTGTCCTACCATGCGGTCACGTTTGGTAAGTTTATCAATCGGGGGTTTCTCAACGGTCCGGTCTGTCCGATCTATGGTGTGGGCGCCCTGGTGGTTCTGCTCTGCTTGCAGCCGGTGGCGGATAACGGGGTGCTTCTTTTTCTGTTTTCCATGGTTCTAACCAGCATGTTGGAGGCCCTCACCGGTTTTATTTTAGAGAAACTGTTTCACGCGCGTTGGTGGGACTATTCTGAGGAGCCCTTCCACATAGGGCCCTATGTCTGCCTCAAGTTTTCCCTGATGTGGGGATTTGCCTGCGTGTTCATCCTCCGTCTGCTGCACCCATTTCTGCTGTTTCTGATCGGACTCATCCCCCCCGTGGTGGGAACGGCGGTTCTCATCCTGTTCTCTGCAGTCCTCACGGCCGATCTCTGCGCCACCGCGGCCACAGTCACGCGCATTTTCCGGAGCTTAGAGGCGTTGGAGGGCATTGGCAAGGAAATTCACACCCTCTCTGATAAGCTTGGCGAAAAAATTACCGACTCAGCCCTGGACGCTGCGGAACTGCAACGGGAGAGCAAAGAGAAATTGGAGGCCTATAAGGAACAGCTTGGAGAGAAAATCGAGTCGTATAAAGAGCAGTTGGATGACAGGTTGGAGGATTATAAAGAGGAATTGGACACAAAAAAAGCCCAGCTCACCACCATCTGGGAGGAGCTGGGCGAACAGGCCGACAGCCTGGGGGAACGGTTGGAGGATCAGATGCTCCAGCTTCAGGTCAAGCTGGAGGAGAAGCAGGCCGAGCTTCGCTTCCGCCTCGCGCAAAATCCCTTGAGCCGCCGCCGGATTTTCAAGGCGTTTCCCAACCTGCGATCTTTAGATCACCAGGAGGCTCTGGAAAAGCTTCGCGCCGCCCTCAATCACAAAAAGTAAGTCTTAAATTACCGGGTTGGCATCTCAAACTCCGCCAGCGCCTGGTTTAAAAAGGCGTTGAAGGGCTGCATGGCCTCAAATATCGCCACGGCCTTGTCGAAAAATCCCTTCTCCAGCAGTTGTTCATCGGAAAGAGGAACTTCCAAATACCAACTTTTATGTTTCAGGTATTCCCCTTGCGGATGTTCGGGGGCGTACCCCCGAGGGATATTTTTTAGGGCGGTTCCGCCTACGGAAAAGTGCGTTGTAAACCCGGGGTCAGATATTAGCGCCTGCCACTCATCGCCATGGGAGGCGATGTGATCCCGCACCATCGTTGTGGCGTCTCGAAACATATCTGCAAACAGTCCTCCCCCCAGGAAAGAGCGGTCCCCCGGCCGAATGTGCAAATAATACCCCACAGGAATGGGCAGCTTTCCCTTGGGGCCGATATGCGCCCGAAAGGCGGGTAAATAGGGAGATTTATCGTGGCTGAATCGCGTGTCCCTGTTTTGCTTAAAGGTTAACTCGTTGGGTTTTACCACTGGGATGGCAGGGTCTTTCCTGCGCAGCTCTTCCATCAGTTCGGCAATCAAGGCCTCAAACTCCCGGTTGGCATCCCGGTACCACGCCTTGTTGTCATGGTACCACTCCCGCTGGTTATTTTCTTCCAGCTCTCTTAAAAAATCCAGAATTATCTGCAGGTTCATTGGGGCGCCTCCCCGCCCTTGCGGACTGTGGCAATGCTGGGGGAACCCATCAGCTTCCGCATCCAGGCCGTAACATGCTCCGGCGTCCGATAGGCCGGAAAGCCTGCAAATACTTGAGAGAGACTGTCCAACTCCTCCATGGCGTCAGTATATGTCACCACGTCTTCATAGCGGCATTCCCCCAGGGCGCCAAACTCCAGGTTGGCCGGGTCCAGCCGATGGGTGGCAATGGCGTAGTTTGTCCTGCGTCGACAGGAGCAACGGCCCGAGCCGCTCAGGCCGCAGTACTCGCCCAGAAATGCGCCCACTTTTTTTCGAATGCGGGAGAGACGCTGGCGGTAGGCCTCGGGGGTAAGATCCAAAATTTCCGCCGCAATCCGGCTGTCCAGCCGGAACATCGTGCCCAACACATAGATGCATCGGCTCTCTGCGTCCAAGCATTGGAGCATCACATTGGAGCAGGAGAGCTTCAGCTCCCGTTCCAAGAGGCCTTGGTCCACCCCGCCGCTCAGATCGGGAACATCGGCCTCACGACCAGAGACGATGTCCTCCCCGTAGACCTCGAAGCTCAGGGGACGCTGGGCGAACATGCCCTTGCGATAGCTTTTCAAATGGTTGACGGCAACCCGAAATACCCAGGTTTGCAGGCTGCTCTTGCCCTGAAACGACGACAAATGGGTCATCACCTTTATGAGGATCTCCTGGGTGGCGTCCTCCGCGTCAGGAATCCTCCCCAGCATTCTAAGGGACAAGTTGAATACCATGTCCTGTACGCTGCACAGGATCGACTCCAGCGCCTTTTCATCGCCGGAAACGGCCGCTTTGATGCAAGCTTCCTCATTCGTTATGTTCATAAAAACACCTCCTATTTCATTAGACTGCAAATTGGGGGGCGTGTGACAGAATACATGAAAAAGCCGCAGGATACGAGTTACGATCCTGCGGCTTTCTGAATTATCAGTCCCATCTGACAGAGAACATCAGTGCGGCTACATTACCAGATGGAAACCCGCTCCGCCGGAGCCAGGTACATGCCGTCGCCTTCCTGAATGCCAAAGGTCTCATAGAACTCATCCAGAGATTGGAGAGGAAGCATGCCGCGGAGCTTATCCGGGGCGTGGACGTCAATCTGGGTAAAGTAGGACGCCGTGTCCCGGGTCATGGTGGAGGCCCAAGTCTGGGCCATAGCCCGGAACATGGTCTCCAGGTCGGGGTTGGGTTCTTGCTTGGCAGCTTCCAGGATGCAGGCGGCCGCGCCCAGGTCGGCAATATTCTCAGACAAGGTCAGAGTGCCGTTGCAGGTGATGCCGGGCGCCGCTTCTTGGCCGTCATAATAGGCCACCGCCTGATTGCAAAGCTTCTGGAAGGCCGCATAGTCCTCAGCAGTCCACCAATCGGCAGCGTTGCCGTTTTTATCGTATTTCGCGCCGTTGTTGTCAAAGGCATGGGTAATCTCGTGGGCGATTACATAGCCGATTCCGCCCAAATTCTGCTCCCGGGATGCCTTTACGTCATACATGGGTGACTGGAGAATGCCGGCCGGGAAAACAATTTCATTGTTGGTGGGAACATAGCAGGCGTTTACTGTATAGGGACTCATCGCCCATAGGCCCTTATCTACCGGCTTGCTCTGCCAATCAATCAGAATCTGCTTGTTTGCCTTGGCCACGGTAATCATATTATCAAAGTAGCTGCCACCCTCGGCTTTGCTCTTTAGCGTTACGCCTTTGAGCAGATCGTTCCACTCGTCGTCGTCCGGGTAGCCGACTTTCACGCCCATGGCATCCAGCTTTTCCACCGCCTTTTGCTTGGTGGTATCACTCATCCAGTCCAATTTTTGAATCTTTTCCCGATAGATTTTGATGAAATCCTTTACCATATCCTCCACATCCGCCTTAGCTTCCGGGGAGAAATAGGCCTCGGCATACAGGTGGCCCAGTTCATCTGAGAGTATGCCCTGTACAATTTGGGTGGCGACTTCTTCGTCAGTCTGCGTGCCCTGGGTCCCCATGAAAGCCTGCTGATACGCATCGGAGGCGTCCCAGAAGTCATGACTCAGGTAACCGCCGTAGCCCGCCAGCAGCGAGGTCCGTACGAGCAGCTTGAGATCCTCTACATGGGCGTCGTCAAAGTACGCGGCGGTGGCTTTCAGCAAGCCGGGGTCAGACACAATAATTTGACTGGACGCGGCCAGTCCGGAGTCCGCGTAAACCGCATCCAAATCCACATGGGGGAACATGGCCTTGAGCTGCTCCATGGTGTAGACGTTATAGATCTTATCCACATCGCTATACTCCTGCTGATCCAGGCGGCTGGGGGAGATCGCCTTTTCCATGTCCCACATCCGCTGGGCGTCGGTCTTGGCGGAGGCCGCATCCTGGCCCCCAATCTGGAGTATTGTCTGAATGTAGGTCAAGTAGGCTTCCTTTTTCGTGCCGCCGTTCTCGACATAGATTTCTTTATTCAGGGAAGGCGAAAATGTGGAAAATGCAACGGTATATTTCGCGCTGTCCTTCATATCTATGGACAATCCAAATCCCATCAGCTGGTTGCCGGCCAATTCATCCGCCATTTTATGTCTTACAGCCATGAGTTCTTCCAACGTTTTCGCCTGGTCCACCGCGTCCAAATAGGGCTGAATGGGGGTAAGACCGGCCGCGTTGCGGGAATCCCAGTCCAGAATGTTGTTGTAGAGCGCGGCGATCCGCTTCGCATCCTCGTTTTTAGGGTTCTGCACCGCGGTCTGAATGAGCTTGGACAGAGGCTCCGTATCGTACATGAGGTCGTACAGCGTTCCGCTGATGGAGACGCCAGGCTTCAATGCGGAGGCATCCAACCAGCTTTTATTGACGGTAGCGTAGAAGTCGTCTTTCAGGTTGCTGCCTAGAAAACTATAGGTGCGATGGAGAATCAAGTCCATCTGCTCCATGGTTACCGGCTGGCTGGGAGAAAATGTGGAGGCGCTGGTGCCGGCGATGATGCCCGAACGGAAAATGCTTTGCAGCTCCTCCTGGGCCCATGCCGGTACATCTGTGAACTGAGAGGCGGGATATCCCTTGCGGGCGTTGTCTCCCACAGGCGCTGGCAGCGCGCCAAATGCCCGCTGGAGCATTACCATTGCCTCGGCGCGGGTGACAGGGTCCTCCAAGCGAAGGTCGCCGTTGGGGTCGCCCCGCAAAATATCCGCAACGGTAACGCCAGGATTATAATCGTCCGCAGCCGCTACCAATGCCTCAGATACCTGTGATCGTGTGGCGGGGGGATTGGGCTCTGCAGCCAAAGCGGTAGACGCCGTGGTCAGCAGTACCGCAGCGGACAAGGCCGCCGCCAGCAATCGTTTTAATCTCATGATACCTTTTCCTTCCTATTGTACTAGTTCAATAGTGCAATCATACATCATTCCATCTCTTCTGTCAAGGTTATTTCATTGGCTAAAAAACGCTGCCTGGCGAAATACCAGGCAACGTTTTCATGGCTTAATTTACTTCACGGCAATGCACTCAATCTCCACCTTGGCCCCTTTGGGAATCGCAGCCACTTGGACGCAGCTTCGCGCGGGAAACGGCTGGGCGAACGCGCAGGCGTAGACTTCATTCATGTCGGCAAAGTCGGCCAGATCGGCCAGGAAAACGGTGGTCTTGACCACATTGGCCAGAGAGAGACCCGCCGCTTCCAAAACGCTGCGCAGGTTGCGCAGGGATTGGGCGGTTTGGGCCTGGATGGTGCTGGCCATGGCGCCGGTCTCCGGGTTAACCGGCAGCTGACCGGAGACAAATACCATACTCCCCATGTCCAAAGCCTGGGAATAGGGACCGATGGCGGCGGGCGCTTGGTTGGTACGAATAACTTCCATGAGACGCTTCTCCTTTCCGTTTTGGACCGTGTCCAGGTCAGGTGGGGTGGGTTACTGGGTTCGGACGATCCGGAACCCCGCACGGGTGAGTTCTTCTTTGATCTCATCGATCTGAGCAAAGTCGCGGGTCTCCATGCCAATGGTTAGAAAACAACTGGCAATGGCCATATTGGCATCTGATCTCTCATGGTGCACGGAGACCACATTGGCGCCGCACCGGGAAATGATTTGACTGACCCCCAGCAGTTGGCCGGGCTTATCCTCCAGGGCAATCTGCAAGGTGCTGTTTCGACCGCTGGTCACAAGGCCCCGGGTAATCACCCGAGAGAGAATATTGACGTCAATATTGCCCCCTGAGAGGATGCAGGCCACCTTTTTGCCGCGGATGGGCAATTTGCCAAACAAAGCGGCGGCTACGCCCACCGCGCCGGCTCCCTCTGCAATCAGCTTTTGCTTCTCGATAAGCTTTAATATGGCGGCGGCAATCTCGTCTTCGCTGACGGTGACCAGTTCGTCCACATACTGACGCACCAGATCGAAGGTAATATCGCCGGGATGTTTGACGGCAATGCCGTCGGCAAAGGTCGGCACGGCATCCAGGGTGATGGACTCCCCCTTCTCCCGGCTGCGGACCATGCTGGCCGCCCGCTCGGCCTGGACGCCATAGACCTTTACGTCCGGGTTCAGGTTTTTGACGGCATAGGCCACCCCGGAAATCAGTCCGCCTCCCCCGACTGGGACGATCACCGCCTCCACGTCGGCCAGCTGTTCCAAAATCTCCAGGCCAATGGTCCCCTGCCCGGCGATCACCTGTTCGTCATCAAAGGGGTGAATAAAAGTGGCGCCGGTCTCCTCCTGAAGCTGACAGGCCTTGGCGTAGGCGTCGTCGTAGGCCCCGGGCACCAGGAGGACCTCGGCCCCAAAGCCCTTGGTGGCCTCCACCTTACTGATGGGGGCACCATCGGGCATGCAGATGATGCTTTTGGCCCCCATCTTGGTGGCGGCCAGGGCCACGCCTTGGGCGTGATTGCCCGCGCTGCAAGCGATAATGCCCGCCTTTTTCTCCGCATCGCTGAGCTGGCTGATCTTATAGTAGGCGCCCCGCAGCTTAAAACTGCCGGTCCGCTGTAAATTTTCTGTTTTTAAGTAGATGTGCGTATCTTCGGTAAGATTGGCCGCGTCGATGAGATCCGTCCGCCGGGCAACCGATTTCAGCACGAATGCGGCATGATAGATTTTATCCAGTGTAACCATATGCTGTTATCTCCTCAACTTACCGAAGCTTTCCGGCCAAATAATTGATAAACTGCTGGGCGGTGCGGCCCGAGATGCCGCCATGGCGCAGCTCCCACTTGTTGGCCTCGGCCAGGAGGATCTCCTGGTCCACGTCCAGTCCCTCCCGCCGGGCCAATTCGGCCACAATCTCCTGGAACAGACCCCGATTGGGCGTGCTGTAGTTAATCTGCACGCCGAAGCGGCTGGATAGAGAGAGCTTCTCCTCCACCGTGTCAGAACGGTGAATATCGCCGTTGTGCTCCATATCGTTTCGATCCTTCCAAGTCTCCCGGATCAGGTGACGGCGGTTGGATGTAGCATAGAGGAGAATGTTGTCGGGTTTGGTCTCCACGCCGCCTTCGATCACCGCCTTGAGGAACTTATACTCCACCTCGTCCTCCTCAAAGGAGAGGTCGTCAATAAAGATAATAAAGGCGTAATTGCGGTGTTTGGTGGCGGCAATCACCTGGGAGAGCTCCTGAAACTGATGCTTGTAAATTTCAATCATCCGCAGGCCCTGGTCGTAGTACTCATTGAGAAGGGCCTTGACGCTGGAGGATTTGCCCGTGCCGCTGTCCCCGTAGAGGAGAACATTGTTGGCGCGGCGGCCGCTGATAAAAGCCTCCGTGTTGTGCCGGAGCTCCTTCTTTTGCATCTCATACCCGACCAGGTCGCTGAGTCGAACACCGGCAATGTTATGGATGGGGATAAATTCCAACGCATCCCCGCTTCCACGGATGCGAAAGGCCCGGTTCAGACCAAAAAGGCCCACACCCCACTGGCGGTAGAATTCCGTGACAATGCGGAAAAACGCCTCCCCGTCCCGGGCGGCGGAGAGGGCCCGGCTCAGCGCCCGCACCTTCTCGCTCACGGTCCGGTTATACCGCCGCTCCCGCTTCTCAATGGCCCGGTAATGGGTCAGGGTGGAAAAGCAATCAATGCCCAAGTCGGCCTCAATGGGGCCAAAATCAAAGTGGAAAAGATTCTGAAATACCGCGAAATCATTCATGGCAAAGTGATTCACCGAGCCATCCTGGGCCCCCTGCCGTTCGGCGGTGAGGCTGAAGGAGTTCTCGTTCATCATGATGAGAAAGGTCAAAAAATTTTCCCAGAGATTGGCGTCGAATCCATAGTCGGTGCCCAGATCCAGCAGACGCTTCACTTGGTCGTAAATCCGGCGGACCAGGCGGGATTTGTCGGTCTGCCCCGTCTCCCAGTCTGCAAAGATGCCGGCCAGGTTTTCCAGGATGCTGTCACTGCCCAAATCGCCGTATAGAATCAGCTTAGAAACTTCTTGATACATAAGGCGGCCTTCTTCCTTCCCTGTCGGGGTTCCTCAAACCGTCACTCTCCAGCCGAAGGGATCGTCCAAGGTCCCCAACTGGATGCCCGTCACGGTATCATACAGCTTTTGGCTGATGGGACCGATGCTGCCGTCGCCGATGGTCATCACCTCGTCCCGGTAGCGCAGCTTGCCCACAGGAGAAATCACAGCGGCGGTGCCGGTGCCGAAGACCTCCTCCAGCTTGCCATGTTTCTGGGCCTCCAAGAGTTCCTCCACCGACACACGGCGTTCTTCCACAGGCAGGCCCCAGGAGCGGCACAGCTCCAAAACGGAATTGCGGGTGATGCCGGGGAGAATACTGCCGTTGAGCATGGGGGTAACAATTTTGCCGTCAATCTTGAAGAAGATGTTCATGGCGCCCACCTCTTCAATGTATTTTCGCTCCACGCCGTCCAGCCACAGCACCTGGGAGTAACCATCCTTATGGGCCTTCACTTGGGCAGCCAGGGATGCGGCGTAGTTGCCGCCCGTCTTGGCAAAGCCCATGCCGCCCCGCACAGCCCGGACGTAGTCGTCCTCAATCCAGATGCCCACCGGCTCCAGACCGCTTTCATAATAAGCCCCGCTGGGGGAGAGGATAATCATAAACAGGAAGGTTTTGGATACATCCACGCCCAAGAAGGGCTCCGTGGCGATGATAAAGGGACGGATATACAGGGAGGTGCCGGGCGCGGTGGGGACCCAGTCCTCATCTATCTTGACCACCGCCTTCACCGCCTCCACAAAATCCTCAACCGGCAGTTGGGGGATGCAGAGCCGGTCGTTGGTGTCGTTGGTGCGCTTGGCGTTCATATCAGGGCGGAAAAGATAGGTCTTGCCGTCGCCGCCCTTGTAGGCCTTCAGCCCCTCGAACATCTCCTGGCCATAGTGAAACACCATACTGGCGGGAGATAGGGTGATATCCTGATACGGCACAATACGGGGGTCATGCCATCCCTTCCCCTCGGTGTAATCCATGACAAACATATGGTCGGTAAAGTTTTTTCCGAATCCCAAAGGCCCCTGTGGTTTGGCCTTGGGCGTCGTTGTTTTTTCCACTTTGATCTGCAGCATGGCAACTGCTCCTTTCGCTGGCGCATGGCCGCGCCATTTCTTCTATGCGGTCAGCGGCAATTCCAGTCCCCCTTTAAAAAAGGACGCTGGGACAGCCGTGACAGGATTGTCTTTTTGTCTGTCGCGAATCAAAACTCCAGGATTGCCCCGCGATCGGCCGACGTAACCATCTTGGCATACCGGGCCAGATAGCCGGTTTTTACCTTTGGCTCCGGGCAGACCCACTTGGCGCGGCGGCGAGCCAGTTCCTCAGGAGAAACCTTTAGTTCCACGCTGCAACGCGGAATGTCAATGGCGATGGGGTCTCCCTCCTCCACCAGGGCAATGTTCCCCCCGGCGGCGGCCTCGGGGCTCACGTGGCCGATGGCGGCGCCCCGGGTGGCGCCGGAAAACCGTCCGTCCGTAATCAGCGCCACACTCTCCCCCAGGCCCATGCCGCAGATGGCGGACGTCGGGTTGAGCGTCTCCCGCATCCCGGGTCCTCCCTTTGGTCCCTCGTAGCGAATCACCACCACGTCGCCTGCCTGGATTTTCTTGGCATAGATGGCCGCAATGGCCTCCTCCTCGGAGTTGAATACCCGAGCGGGCCCCTCATGACGCATCATCTCCGGAGCGACGGCGGACTGTTTGACCACACAGCCGTCCAGGGCCAGATTCCCCTTCAGCACGGCAATGCCGCCGCTTTCTGAGTATGGATTGTCAATGGGGCGAATAATCCCATGATCCAGATTGGCCACACCGGCCAAATTTTCTTCCAACGTCTTGCCAGTGACGGTCATGAGGCTGGTATCCAAAAGATGTTTTCGGGTCAGCTCTTTCATCACCGCGTAGACCCCGCCAGCTTGATCCAAGTCCTCCATGAAAGTATCCCCGGCGGGGGCCAGATGGCACAAGTTGGGGGTCTTGGCGCTGATGGCGTTGGATTCGTCCAAGCTGATCTCCACCCCGGCCTCATGGGCAATTGCGGGGAGATGCAGCATGGTATTGGTGGAACAGCCCAGGGCCATATCCACCGTCTCCGCGTTGTGGAACGCGGCGGGCGTCATAATATCCCGGGGACAGATGTTCCGCTCCACCAGCTTCATAATCTGCATGCCGGTCTCTTTGGCCAGACGAATACGGGCGGAATAGGGGGCTGGGATGGTGCCGTTGCCGGACAGGGCCATGCCGATGGCCTCGGTGAGGCAGTTCATGGAGTTGGCGGTGTACATGCCGGAGCAGGAACCGCAGGTGGGACATGCGTTCTCCACATAGCTCTGAACGCCTGCCTCATCCATGGTCCCGGCGTGATACGCGCCCACCGCTTCAAACATATGGGAGAGGCAGGTGCGTCGGCCGTCGGCCAAGCGGCCGGCCAACATGGGACCGCCGGAACAGAAGATGGTGGGCACATTCAGCCGCGCCGCCGCCATAAGCAGGCCGGGCACGTTTTTATCGCAGTTGGGCACCATGACAAGGCCGTCAAACTGATGGGCCGTGACCATGGCCTCGGTGGAGTCGCAGATCAGGTCCCGGGTCACCAGGGAGTATCGCATGCCCTCATGGCCCATGGCGATACCGTCACAGACGGCGATGGCGGGGAAGACTATGGGCGTGCCGCCGGCGGCACGCACCCCGGCTTTGACCGCTTCCACGATCTTATCCAGGTTCATATGGCCGGGGACGATCTCATTATAGGAGCTGACCACACCGATAAGAGGACGACTCAGTTCCTCCTCCGTGAGGCCCAGGGCATAGAGCAGAGAACGGTTGGGGGCGCGGGAGACCCCCTTTTTGATTTGATCGGAACGCATCGGGTTACCTCCGTTTTATAACGTCGGCGCCGGGAGAGACTCTCTCCCGGCGCCGGAAGAATCCGCGGGTATGGTACTTAGTTGGAAGCGGTATCGGGGTTTGCGTCGTCGCCCCAGAGCATGTTCTTACGCAGCTCTGCGCCCACGGTCTCCATCTGGTGTTTGGCCAGCATGTTCCGGGAGGCGTTGAAAAAGGTGCGGCCATTCTTATTCTCGGCAATCCAGTTGCCGGCAAACTTGCCGTTTTGGATGTCGGTAAGCACGGCTTTCATGTTGGCCTTGGTCTCCTCGTAGGGCAGGACGCGGGGGCCGGAGACGTATTCGCCGTACTCGGCGGTGTCGGAGATGGAGTAGTTCATCATGGCCACGCCGCCCTTGTTGATCAGGTCGATGATAAGCTTCATCTCATGGATGCACTCAAAATAGGCGTTTTCGGGCTCATAACCGGCTTCCACCAGGGTCTCAAAGCCCAGCTTCATCAGCTCCACCACGCCGCCGCACAGAACGGCCTGCTCCCCGAAGAGGTCGGTCTCGGTCTCGTCGTGGAAGGTGGTCTCCATGACGCCGGCCCGGGCGCCGCCGATGCCCGCGATGTACGCCAAGGCGATATCATAGGCCTTGCCGGTGGCGTCCTGCTCCACGGCGATGAGGCAGGGTACGCCCTTCCCGGCCACGTACTGGGAGCGAACGGTATGACCGGGACCCTTGGGGGCGGCCATGAAGACGTCCACATTGGCGGGGGGCACGATCTGCTGATAGTGGATGTTGAAGCCATGGGCAAACGCCAGCGCCTTGCCCTCGGTGAGGTAGGGGGCGATGTCCTTCTTATACATGTCCGCCTGGCGCTCGTCGTTGATGAGGATCATGATCACGTCCGCCTTCTGGGTGGCCTCAGCGACGGGGTACACCTGGAAGCCGTCCTGCTCGGCAACGGCCCAGCTCTTGCCGTCCTTGCGCAGGCCTACGATCACGTTGCAGCCGGAATCCCGCAGGTTCTGAGCATGGGCGTGGCCCTGGGAGCCGTACCCGATGATGGCGATGGTTTTTCCATTGAGTGCGTTTAAGTCGCAGTCCTTCTCATAATACATTTTTGCCATAATTGAATTCTCCTTTTTCTTTGGTGTCTTCGTTGATGGTGTACTTTCCTCGTTCCAACGCCACCATGCCGGTGCGGACCAGTTCCACAATGCCGAACTCCTCCAACAAGGTCTGAATGGCATCGGTTTTGCTCTCCTCACCGATCAGGGCAACGGTGAGGGTTCCCTTTGAAACGTCGATAATGGAGCCCCGAAAAATATTTGCGATCTGGATCACTTCGTTGCGAATCTCCCGGCTGACGGCCATCACCTTGATGAGCACCAGCTCGCGCTCCACAGTGGTCTCCGGATCGAGGTCCACGATCTTCAGCACGTGCAGCAGCTTGTTGAGCTGCTTGATGATCTGCTCGAGCGGCACCTCCTCCACTTCGGCGGTGACGGTGACGCGGGAGATGTCCGGACGCTCGGTGGGGGAGACGGACAGCGAGTTGATGTTGAACGCGCGGCGGGCGAACAGGCCGGCGATACGCGCCAGCACGCCCGGACGGTTCTCGACGAGCACGGACAGCGTATGACGCTTGGAACCCGGCTGGGATGCAGGATAATTTGCCATGATCGAAATGTCCTTCCTTACGCTCTACTCGTTCACTCGTTCTCGCCGGCGCGCTGCAAGGGCTTGACACCGGGCATGTAGGTGACGTTGTCGTTGGAGTCGCCGGCTGCGACCATCGGCCACACCATGGCGTCCTTCCACACGCGGAAGTCGATCAGCACCGGACGGTCGTTGATCTCGTTGGCCTTCTTGATGCATTCGATGGCCTCGTCCTTGGTGAACGCGCGCATGCCGACGCAGCCGTACGCTTCGGCGAGCTTCACGAAGTCCGGCACGTCCACGATGTCCGGCGTGTTCTCGCCGTCCAGCAGGTTCGTCGCGGAATAGTGGTGATCGTAGAACAGGGTCTGCCACTGACGGACCATGCCGTACACGGAGTTGTTGAGCAGTGCGATCTTCACCGGCGCGTGGTCGAGGAACGCGGCCGCCAGCTCTTCGGAAGTCATCTGGAAGGAGCCGTCGCCGTCGATGAGCCACACCGGCTTCTTGTTGTCGAATTCGCGGGCGGAGCCGACGCGGGCGCCGATGGCCGCCGGCAGGCCGAAGCCCATCGTGCCCAGGCCGCCGGAAGACAGCCAGGAGTGGGGCTTGTTGAATTCGATGATCTGGGTGGCCCACATCTGATGCTGGCCCACGCCGGAAACCCAGATGGTGTCCGGATCGGCCATGTCGGACAGCTGCTTGACGACCCACTGCGGGGCGAGGCTGCCGTCGGTCGGTTCGTCCCATGTAATCGGATAATCCTCGACCCACTTGTTGATGACGTCCCACCAGTGGCTGGTGTCGGGCTTGCCGTGCACGGCCTGCTCGCGCTTGATCTCCGGGATGAGGTCCTTGAGCACGGTGGCCACATCGCCGACGATCGGCACGTCCGGCTGACGGTTCTTGCCGATTTCCGCCGGATCGATGTCGATATGGATCACGCGTGCGCCCGGCGCGAACGCGTCGAGCTTGCCGGTGACGCGGTCGTCGAAACGTGCGCCGATCGCGACCAGCAGATCGCAACGCTGCACGGCGCCGGTCGCCGCGATTGTGCCGTGCATGCCGAGCATGCCAAGCAC
>OLSM01001249.1_pt1 | contig 19622 bp, 14 predicted proteins | sample 1672721 | NCBI WGS metagenome assembly OLSM01 (sample SAMEA3136717, study PRJEB25190) | human gut metagenome | reverse complement strand
TATATTAGCCATTTCAAAAAAACATTACTTTTTTTATAAAAAACCGAAACTCAAATAAATAAAGGGTATCAATTGATGCCCTTTTTTGGTATAATAATTTATACAGGGAGGTTGTCTAATGGAAATTAAGGAAGGTTATTTATATCATATATCTTTAGATTTTTTTAAATTGGTTGATGATCTGAATTTATCTGTTAATCATACCGGTATTCATAGTAGACCATCATATTTTTTAGTAAAAGATAAAGATTTGTTATGATTTATATCACTCAGTACTAAAATAGATAAATATAGAAAAATAATAGAAAGTAAAAGACAAAAATATGGAAAATGCAATACTATTTTAATTAGAAAAATTGCTAATAAAGAAAATGCTATTTTGATTCAAAATGCTTTTCCAACTCTACCTAAATTTTTTATCTCACCCATATACTGTTAATGGAAAGCCGTATCGCGTTCCAACTGGTATTCAACAAGAAATTAAGTATAATTTTAATGAATTAATGAAATTGAAGAACCAAGGGATTAATTTGTTTTTTACAGATGTTGATAAGATTACATTACTTATGAATCAAGAATTGAAAAATCAAAAATCGAATTGTTAAGAGATGATGATAATTTATTATAAAAATCTCTTGACAAAGTATTGAAAATGGTATTAGAATAATTACAATTACATTTTGAAGGAGAAAGATTATGGCTTTAAACATGAATGATCTAAATAGAAATTATTTTTGTTTAAGCATTTGCTGCTTAATGGTTTTTTTGTCTCTTCAAATTCAATTATTTTAAAACAAGTGTTATCTTCTTTGACACTTGTTTTTTCTTTAGAATTATATTGGAGGTGTTGAACTTGGAAGTAATATCTTTAACGGAAGGAAAAGTGATTTTAAAAGATGACTGTGTGATCAAAAAAAGTAATCAAACAGAATATATGAATTTGGTACAGTCAGCTACTCTTGTTGAAAAATTACCTAGTCTTTAGTTAGATACAGAAAAACGAAAAATTAAAACTCCAAAAGTTTATAATTTTGATCATCAAGTTATTCGAATGGAACGTTTTTATGGGACAAATGTTGAATTAGGGTTAAGAGATCTGTCAACCCATAAAAAGTATGTTGAATATTTAAATTTTATTTTTCTATATTTTTTGCAGAATAACTTTTATTGGTTAGATTTTGCTCCTAGAAATATTTTGATTAATGAAGATTCTATTTGTTTGTTTGATTTTGAACGTGGCTTTTTAGCAGAACAAAAATCTAACCTTGAATATTTAAGACAGCCAAATGTTTATGAAGAATATGCAGCCTTTTTACTTCCCGAGGAAAGAATTTATTCTATTCGAGACATTTTTATGAGTGAAGACAGCCATCTTATTAATATTGAAGAAATTGGAAGTAAAAGAGTAAAAACAATATTAAAATTATGGAATTATATAGATTTTGTTCCCTATTCAGTTTATTTAAAGGCTTTACAAACTATTGTTGAAGCAGAAATCCCTTATTTTGAAGGAGCAGAAATTCGGTATCCTTTAGTAAAATTAGAAGAATTTATCAATACTCATTCTCATGAAGAGTATGCAAAATTGGTTTTAAAGCGAAAGAGAGGTTAACATGTTAGAGGAATATAAGCCATTAAAAGGAATCGATAATGTATATCTGGTTCATTGTGATCAATGTCAATTTTTACATTTTTTTTGTAATCATACTTTGGTAAAATTGGAAATTAATCCCAATGGATACATTCCAAAAACCGGTTTGTTATTCAAAAATATCATTAATTCTGATTTTTATAATAAAGAGGTTTTGGACTTAGGATGTGGCTATTTAGGAATTCTTTCCGTTATTTCCAATTGTTATGCACCTAAAAGGATTGATTCTATTGATATTGATTACGATGTGGTTAAATGGTTTCAATATTTAATTCAAAAAAATAATTTTTCTAATATTTGCTGTTTTCAAAGTGATTATTTTGAAAATGTTACAGGTATATATGATATTATTTTATCGAATCCACCCCAAATGCCAATGCTTAAAGAAATGATACATGATTCGGGAGGAGTTGATGGTAGAAAATATATTATTAAAATTCTTAGAGAAAGTTATGATTATTTGCGGGTTGGAGGAAAATTGTACATTCTTATATTTGACTTTCTGGGGATTAATCAAAAAACAAACGATGAGTCTACTATAATAGATCTTGCATTAAAAAGTGGGTATTGTGCAGCAAATATTGTTTATCAAACGGAAAAGAAAATTAAAAAGGAAAGTGTAACTTATTGTAATTTAGATCATATTAAAGATGTTTACCCCAAATATCATTTTTATAATCATGCTTATCAAGTATGTATTGTTGAATTTGTAAAAGGAGATGAAAGAAATGGATGATTATAAGGAAATGTTAAGAAAAACGCTATTTAATTCTAGAATGGTGTATTATGAATCTCCTAATATTATACCATTATTAAAATATAGGAGTTCTTTTGATAAAATATATAGTATAAGCGGAAGAAATAATTTATTATCTTTGATGAGATGGTTGGATACAGAAAAAATCAAAATAGATGATTCAGTTTATTTTGATGATCTAGAGCATGTCAAAAATTTATTAAGGAGGCTTCAATTAGAGAAAAATGCAATTGTTTTATTAGCAATTAAAAATGAAGAAATTTTAGGACGTTTCAAAGACCTTTTTAAAGATTTAAATATTGATGTTTTTGATGTTTATGCTTTGCCTAAAGTTCCTTTATTGTATGAACATTATAGTGATTATTTTGTTCATCACTTTAAGGAATTAGAAAATGCGCTAGACTTATTAGATGATTGTGCTTCTAAACAAATATTTATTGAATATATTCGAGCCATTTTTTGTACTGATATTTGTCGGCTAGAACAATTACCAACTTCATCTAAATATTTTGATGAACATTTGGTAAATTTAAATAGACATGAAAGTATTTTGAATTTAGGCTGTTCTATGGGAGATACTCTTTACTATTATTTAAATCATTATTTTGATTTTGATTGTTTTGAAGCTGTTGATAGTGATCAGAAAAGAATCGATGATTTCTTTGATAATTTAAGGTATTTGCCTGATGATATAAGAAGAAAAATTATTGTTCATCTTGCAGAAATTAATCAGAATACAAATTTTGAAACATTATTGCAATGTAGCCCATCCCTTATTACTATGGATATTGAGGGGAGTGAGTTGATTGCTTTAAATAATCTAAAGAATGTGCTTTGTTCTGATCAGCCCATCTTATCTATTTCAGCTTATCATAAACCAGAAGATTTGGTTCAATTACCTACATTTATAAAAAGTACTAATGATCATTACCATTTATTCTTTAGAAAATACGCTTCTACCTTTCGAAATAAGTTTAGAACTGCTGAATTGATTTTATATGGTATTCCTGAAGAAAAAATGATTAAAAAAAGGAAATTATAATTTCCAATTTAAGTTTAGCTCATTTTTAACTTTTTGAAATCGATTTAAAACTGAAGCTACGATTTGATTTTGTTTTACCATTTCTTTGAATTCTTCTTCATCTACCCATTTAATATCATTTACTTCTTCTTCTTGAAGGGTAAAATTGTTACTGTTTTCTTTTAAGTCGATCGTATAGATATCTACAAATTGATTTTTATATAAATCCGTTGTTATGAATTTAGGGTCTTCTTTAAGAGTTAATCCAATTTCTTCTTGTAATTCTTTATGAACAGTTTTTATACTGTTGTCACCAGCTACTACGCAACCACCTTGTGCTTCCCATTCTAAGGGATGAGATTTTAATAAACAACGCTGAGATAAAAGAAGTTTATTGTTAGAAGTAATAAAGATTTCAACGCCAGCATTGAATTCTTCTTCGTTTAATTTCGTTCCTCTTACATATGTTTTGTTTAAAAAGTTTCTATCTTTATCTAAAACATCAAAATATTCCATGATATCACCTAATGAGAATTATATCATAAATTTTTACTATTTAAAATAAGTTTTGTGTTATAATATAGGGTAATTATAAAAAAGGAGGTATATATTATATGACAGAATTAGATTTTGAATCAAAAAAATTGAAAGAAGTTCAACAGCAATATTTAGAGTTAATTAAAGATTGTCAAAAAAGAATTGATATCATTTTAAAAGATTATCAAGATGATCCTATTACTCAAGCCGCCTTATTAGAACAGTTTCATATTAGATTGGAACAGTTGAAAAGAACGATACAATCACCTTTTTTTGGTAGGATTGATTTTTTACCTGATGAAGATTTAAAAAATACTATTTGCTATATTGGAAAAGTTGGCGTTATGGATCACCAGGGAAATCCGATTACGGTTGATTGGCGAGCTCCTATTTCCTCTTTGTATTATGATTCTAATATTGGTAGAGCGCAATATTTGGCGCCAAAAGGAATGATTACTGGTGATTTAAAACTCAAAAGACAATTTGATATTCAAGAAGGCGAAATTAAATCGTTTCAGGATGTCGATACGGTATCTAACGATGAACTTTTAAAACCATATCTAAGTACAAGTGCTGATAATAGACTTAAAAATATTGTCGCAACAATTCAAAGTGAACAAAATGCTATTATTAGAAAAGGATTATATACAAATAATATTATTCAAGGTACGGCGGGAAGTGGTAAAACAACAGTTGCTTTGCATCGAGCTTCTTATTTGATTTATAATGAACAAAAGAATTTTAGAGAAAATCAATTTATTGTGATTGGCCCTAATGCTTATTTCATGGATTATATTTCTTCAGTACTACCTGATTTAGATGTTCACTCTGTAACTGAAACAACATTCTTAAATATTGTTAATGACTATTTGGGAGAAAAAATTAAAATTATTGATCAAAATGCGAGATTAGAAAGAATTTTAAATGGCGAGAAAATTGATCCCTATATTGCTTTTAAATCTTCACTCAAATATAAAGAGGCTTTAGATTTGTTTGTGAGTCATATTGAGGATGGCGTTATTCATGGGCCAATTACTCTACGAAATGTTGTGCTAATTAGCGAAGAGGAAATTCGAAAATTTTTAGGTAATCACTCGGTGGGAATTTTAGAGAAAATTAAAGATTTTAAAAAGTTTGCTAAGCAAAAAATAAAAGAGAATTTAGATGATTTTAAGCATACTTATTGGTTGCAGTATCGAGATGAGTTTTTAGGTTTGGCAAAAGATCATCCAAGACGAAAGGAGATTATTGATGATACCTCTAGTTTTGATCAAGAAATTACAAAAAATATTGATCAAATATTAAAAGAATATTTTAAAAATTTTAATTTAAAACCTTTAACTTTATATCGATTATTTGTTGAAAATATTGATCAATATGTTGATGGTGATTTTGAAAAGTTAAAAAGAAATACTTTAAAAGCGATTCAAACGAAAACTTTGGGGTATGAGGATCTACCTGCTTTGGTTTATTTAAATCTATTATTTAATGGTTATAAAGGATATGATCAATATATTCATGTCATTGTGGATGAAGCACAAGATTATGGTTTATTTCATTTTGAAGTATTAAAAGAATTATTTAAGAATAGTACTTTTTCTATTTTTGGAGATTTGGCTCAATCTATTTATGCTTATCAGAGTATCCATGATTGGGAAAGTGTTATTCATGAAGTATTTAATGAGAAAATGGAATTACTTAAATTAGAAAAGAGTTACCGAACTACTGTAGAAATTATGGATGCTGCGAATCTTGTTTCTAGATGTTTTGGCTCAACTGATGCTAAAGCGGTTTTAAGGCATGGTAATTCAGTCGAAGTGTATCAAATGGATGCGCATAACACATCTGATTATGTTATTAAAAGAATTCAAGATTTTTTAGAACAAGGGTTTAAAAGTATTGCTATTATTTGTAAAGATGAAGAAGAAGTAAGTATGTTATCTAAAATGTTTCAAAAAAATCATATTAAACATAGTACTATTAATTCTAAAAACACTAAATATGATGGAGGAATCTGCTTGGTTTCAAGCTATTTGGCAAAAGGATTGGAATTTGATGCAGTTATTATTTATGATGTGGATCAGTATGATGCAAATAGTGAACTTGATATGAAACTTTTATATGTCGCAATGACTAGGGCATTGCATCAATTGGATGTTACTTATCAAAAAGAGCTGATTTATCCTTTAGCTAGTTTATATAAAAGTAGTGAAGTTTTACAAAGAAAGAAAAATTGATTAGTGTTAAGGAAATATAGAAATGGATGATGTTTGTGAGAGTAAGTGTTAGGGGCATTTTAATACAAGATGATCAATTATTAGTGATTCAACGGATTAAAGGTGACCAGGAATATTACGTTATTCCTGGTGGTGGAGTGGAGGATCATGAAACATTGGTTCAAGCTTTAAAAAGAGAAATGTTAGAAGAAGTGGGAATTCAAGTGGATGTATTAAATGAACAACCTATATATACTTATCATGATCAAGATAGTATCCAATATTTTTATGTTGTTTCTTATGTTTCAGGAGAGTATGGAACGGGTACTGGTCCAGAGTTTAAAAAACAAGTAAGTACGAATCAATATTTGTTAGAGTTTATTTCTTTTAAAAAAATTAAAAATATTTGTTTAGTACCTGAATTTTTGAAAGAAAAATTGCTTAAAGATTTTGGCAAATAAAAAGAACTGTTTTTAGGCAGTTCTCGGTTTAACAAACACAATCGACAAAAGTATCAGATAAGCATCTAATAGAGCATAGACAACTGCAATCCATAGTGAAGAAAGAATTAGTAGCAACATATGGATTTAGACTCGTTGTATCTGGGTTGTCAGCTAAGACTCTAAAGGTACAGCAGTTTCCTTCAATTTTTTCTACTCTGAAGACACTTGAACAGGTAGTACTAGTTGTTCCTGCACAAGATACGGTGGTGTCTTTTGTAGTAGGCATACTCCAAGGTACACCGTTTCCACAGCAAGTATAAAGCATAACCGGTCTTGTGTTACATACTAAGCAATTTGGCCCTCCTCCAAGTACTGGACGATCGCATGCATCTAAGCAAGTTTCAGGGCATGCATTTTGTTGAAGAACTAAAATAACGCTTAATATTTCGTTAATGCAGTTGCCAGAATTATTTTCGCAATTATTCATAATATTCACCCTTTCATGTATTCTCACTAATAATTTATGATAAACTTTCTAATTCGTGTATTTTATAGTTCTTTTTTTTTTAAATTGTTTATGTTATAATTTAGGAAGTAAAAGAGGGTGAAGTAGATGCCGGAAAATCAAAATCCAGATAATCATGTGGAACAAACTAATTCTTATCAATATAATCCCAATCGCCCTCAAAATGATCCAAATGATCACAGTAATACTCAAAAAGTAGTTGATACAGTTGGGAAAGGTGCAGCTGAGTATCTTGCTCCAGGTGTTGGGGGCATGGCTTATGATGCTGCTAAGAATGCTCCGGTTGTGGGAGATGCAATCGATCGAGCAACTAGTGATATTGCAAAAAGAGCGGATCAAGTACCGGGTGTTTCCAAACTTACGCAAGGGCTTAATGATTCTGGAATTACCGATGCTGCTAATCGTGTAATTGGTCTTGCTGGTAGTAATGGTGCGAATGCAGGAGCAGAAGTTGCAACGGGAACTAGTGATGTTGCTAAAAATACGGGTAATGTCGGTAAAAAGGCTGTTTCTAATTCGACTCCTCCGATTCATGATGCAACAAATCCTATTGCTCCGATGCGAAAAAATGCAATGTTTCATTCTATGATGCAAAATGATGATACTGAAAATATGAGTGAAGGATCTTCTGATGATATAGATTCTGATGATGTTGTAGATGATAGTTCAAGTGGCAATACACCACCACCTATTGATCTTCCTATAGATGACATAGATGAACCAAGTAATGAAGATGAGCGTGAAAATCGTGGGGATACTTCTGATTTGGTTGGTCAAGGATTACAAATGATATGGAAAAAGTATAAAATTCCAATTATTTTAATTGGGGGTGGCGTGGCTCTTTTGCTTCTTTTACTTTTGTCTATTTTTGGAGGTGGAGCAGGAGAAGCGTTGCAAGAAACTGGATATTATGATGCTTTATGTAATTATAATGATACGAAGGTTACTTTGACAAATTGTTATCAAAATAATAGTGATAAAGTCGAACTTTCTACTTATGAGTTAGATGACTTTGTTATTTCTATGACTTATGCTTATACGAAAGATGGTAATTATTCGGAAGAGGCTATCAAAGCTTTAATGGTAGCTTTAAAAACAAATGCTCTTAGTTATGGTAATTATAATAATAGTGATAAAAATATAGAGGTAAGAATTTGTGATTTATATAGTGGATATGATCAATCATCTAATGAAGCAGAAGACGAATTATGGATGTTTGATGGTATAGATGAGCAAAGAGATGCTTTATCAGAAATGTATAATGAAATTAGTAATTATTTATATATTTCTTCTTCTTATCGTTCTACCATTAGTACTTTATCTCGTCAAAATGCTTTAATTCTAAATCAAAGCGTTTTAGATCAATTTCAGTCTTTAGCAGAGGAAGAAAATAATTTTTCACAAATATTAGATACTTTTTACAATTCTAATTCTTCGGAGGAAGAAGTGGATCAAGTTTATCGTGAAACTTTATTTTTAGGAGATTCTAGAATTAGAGGAATGCAAAATTCTGGTGTTATTAATAGTGGAAATACGATTTATGGTATTGGTTATGGGTATGATTGGTTAGTTGGTAATGAATCTTTTTCTAGTAGTTATACGAATGCTACAACAGGTGGTATTCAAGGTATTAATAGCTTAATGAGGGATCAAGCTAGTTATAATATTGTTATTTGGTTAGGCGGTTATGATTTAGAAAATGTAAACCAATATTATCAAGAATATTATGATTTAGCAACAGGTGAGTGGCGTGATCATCATATTTATATTGTGTCTGTTGGACCAGTAGAAAGTACTTTAACAAATGTAAGTAATTCTAGTATTGATGCTTTTAATCAAGAAATGCAAAGTCTTATTCAAGGTTCAGGATTGGATAATTTATTTTATATTGATTTAGGTTATACAGAAGAATCTATTCTTGCTTTTGATGAAGATGGATTTGGGTATAGTAGTGGTGATTATCATATGATTTATGAAACGATTATGAATCATTTAGATACTTCTCTCAGTTCTAGTTATCAATTATATAATTTAACTAGCTATTGTACTTATTATACGGTTACAGAAAATGATGCTTATTGGTGGCCTGTTGGTAGTAGGGATGCTACACAAGGAAATATTTATGGTGGAGATCCTGTTTCAGTTAATATCACTTCTTATTTTGGAGGAAGATATCATCCTGTAACTGGAGAGTGGCAAGATGCTCATGGAGCTTTAGATATTGGAACTAGTGAAGGGACTCCGGTTATTGCTACTAAAAACGGAACGATTAATTATACTTATACAGGATGTCGTGTTGGAAATCAAAGTTGTGGGGGTGGATATGGAAATTATATTAAGATCGATCATGGCGATGGTATTGAATCTTTATATGCACATTTAAGTGAAGTTTTAGTTGAAAATGGAGAAACTGTTGTTCAAGGTCAAATCATTGGATATTCTGGTAATACAGGGCGCTCTACTGGACCTCATTTACATTTTGAGATTCGTCTTAATGGAACTAGAGTTGATCCTTTAGATTATGTTGATCCAGATAATCCAAGGCCAATCAATCAGCAAGATATTAATTTTATTTTATCTGGAAATAGTGAAGATAATAAAAATATGGTTTGTGAATCTTTATTGAGTAGCGGTTTATCTGAGAATGCTGTTGCTGGTATTATGGTTAATATGCAAGCAGAAAGTGGTTTCAATCCTATTAATTTACAAAATTCTTATGAAACTAGTTTAGGTTATACAGATAGTAGTTATACTTTAGCTGTTGATAATGGTACTTATCGTAACTTTGTTCATGATTCGGCAGGATATGGTATTGTTCAATGGACTTATTATAATCGTAAACAAAATTTATATAATTTTGCTCAAAGTAGAAATGCTTCTATTGGTGATTTAGGAATGCAACTGGAATTTTTCTTACAAGAACTTAGTGGATATACGACTACTTATAAATATGTTACTGGAAATTATAGTGCATATGATATTTCATATAATTTTTGTACAGAATATGAAAGACCAAGTAATACTATTACAACTTGTACTAATCGAATTAATAGCAATTTAAATAGTATGTTACAATATGTTCAAAATGATTGTAGTAATTAGGAGGATTTTATGGAAAATAAAGCGCAAAAAAAAGTGTTAATTGCGATTGCAATTCTTTTAATTGTGATTGCTGTTTTAGCTTATGTTTTAAGTCTTTTTAGTGATCAAGAAGAAAATCTTCCTCCTACTACAAATGAGCCTGATGCACCTTCAGAAATTGTTCGAGATGAAATTGCTGAATTAGAAGAAGAAGCGGTGTTTTTTGGAGTTCAAAAGATTATTAATGATTATTATAATTTTATTTTTGAGGAAAATACAAACGAAATACTTAACATGCTTGATCCGGAATATTTAAATCGTTATCAGATTAATAGTAGTAATCTTTATGCGGTTATTGGTAGTGATTATGGGATTACTAGTTATATTGCCAAAAATATTTATTATAATCCTGATAGTTCGGTTACTTATTATTTTGTAAGTGGGTATTTAACTACTAATTCTGTTATGGGTGATGAATACGAATTTTATGATCAAGTTTCTTTTCTTATTATTGTAGATGAAAGTACAAATCAATATGTTTTAAATCCAATACAAACGACAAATCTATTAGATTATGCAGAATCTTATGATATTGTCGATCGAAATATAGAAAATGGTAATTCTTTTCAAACTATTAGGGTTACTGAAGAAAATAAACTTTCCACTTATTTAAATGAATTTATTACGTTTCTTATTTATAATCCTAGAGAAGCTTATGATTTATTAGATGAAGATACGCAACAAAATTATCAAGGATATAGTGATTTTGAGGGGGAAGCATTTAACTTATATGATTCGCTATCTTCACGAATATTTAGTCATTCTAGTAATGAAGATGATGATGTTGTTATTTATGAGATTGTTGATAATAATCAGAATAAGATTACTATTTATGAATATGGGATTATGAATTATCGAATATCATTATAATTTGCTTTTCTGAAATATAAATGATAGAATGGAGAAGGTGATATTATGTATATTGATGAAGATTTAAAAAAGTATATTGAAGAAAATATTTTTCCTAGTTATGTGAAAAATGATTTAGGACATAATTTAGATCATATTGAATATGTTATTCAACGAAGTTTTAAATTTGCAAGTATGGTTCCAAATATTAATTATCAAATGGTTTATGTCATTGCTGCTTATCATGATATTGGTCATTATATCGATGCCAAAAATCATGAAAAGGTTTCTAGTGAAATGCTTCTTGCTGATCAAAACTTATTAAAATGGTTTACACAAGAAGAGATTCAAGTGATGTCTGATGCTGTTTATGATCATCGGGCAAGTTTGGAGGGTGAACCAAGAAGTATTTATGGTAAAATCGTTTCTTCTGCTGATCGTAATACTTCGATTGATTTACCACTTAAACGAACTTATGAATATCGTATTAAACATTATCCCAATACTTCTTTAGAAAAAATAATTGAAGAATCAAGATCTCATATTATTGATAAGTTTAGTAAAGAAGGGTATGCAAAAGAAAAAATGTATTTTCCAGATGAAGAATATGATCAATTTTTAAAAGATATTGTCATGTTAACTTCTAATCCTGATGTATTTCGAAAACGTTATTTAGAAGTGAATCATTTAGAAGAACCTGTTTTATAAAGAACCAAGTAGTTGGTAATAATAAATTAGCTCATTTTGAGCTTTTTTTTACTTGACTATTTTTTTTATTTTGAGTATACTTAATATACAAAAAGGGTGCATGTTCTTGAATCAATACTTTACAAATAACGATCAACTAAAAAGTGAAAGACGAGTCATAACTTATTACTATGGCTCTACTTGTTATGAATTTTTAAGTGATCATGGGGTGTTTTCTAAAAGTAAAATTGATTTTGGAAGTATTACATTGATGGAAACTTATTTAAAAAATAGAAAAGATCTGAAAAGTTTTTTAGATGTTGGATGTGGCTATGGCTTTATATCGATTGTACTAGCTCATGAGTTAAAAATTACTGGGGTTGGGGTTGATGTTAATTTAAGGGCTTTAGAGTTAGCCAAAGAAAATGCTAAATTAAATCAAGTTAGTGTCTCTTTTAAAGAGAGCAACATATATGAAAATGTCCAAGGGACGTTTGATCTTATTATTACGAATCCTCCGATTCGAGCTGGAAAACAAGTGGTTTTGGATATCTTACTTGGAGCCAAAAATCATTTGCAACCAGAAGGAGAATTATGGGCTGTTATTAGAAAGGATCAGGGTGCTAAAAGTATTATAAAGGCACTTTTGGGTACTTATCAGGTAGAAATTAAAGAAAAAAATAAAGGTTTTTATGTGTTTTGTTGCAAAAGTAATTGACAATGTACTAAAATATTGCTAAAATTTTAAATTGGTGACGTATTTGTTTTTTTCTTTAAAAGAGCACTAAAAAATTAGATATTGGGGTGAAGCGCGTGGCTTATAAAGTTGAAAAATTTGGAGATCACAGAGAGAGAAGAAGTTTTTCTGTTTCTCGTAACACTATGGAATTACAAGATTTACTTGAAATTCAAAAGAAATCCTATCAAGAGTTTTTAGAGGTAGGTATTAAAGAAGTATTCGAGGATTTATTTCCAGTTGAATCTTTTACAGGAAATATTTCGGTAGAATTTGGTGATTATTCTTTTGATGCACCTAGATATTCTATTAAAGAAGCAAAAGAAAGAATGGTTAACTATGCTGCACCATTAAAGGTTCAAGCAAGAGTGTTTATTCATGAAACTGGTGAAGTGAAAGAACAAGAAATCTTCCTTGGAGATATGCCTTTAATGACGGATGCGGGAACATTTATTATTAATGGAGCAGAAAGAGTTATCGTATCACAATTAGTACGTAGTCCATCTATTTATTTTAAAAGAGAAATTGATAAGAATGGACGGAGAATTATTAGTGGAGAAGTAATCCCTAATAAAGGTACTTGGCTTGAATATGAGATGGATGCTCGTAATATTATGTATGTTCGTATTGACCGTACAAGAAAAGTTCCTATTACAACATTCCTTAGAGCATTAGGTTTATCTAGTGATGAAGATATCTATGAAGTATTTGGCGAAAATGATTATTTAGTGAATACAATTGAAAAAGATAGTACTAGAAATACTGATGAAGCTTTAATTGAAATTTATGAAAAATTAAGACCAGGAGAACCTGCGACACTTGATAGTAGTAAGAATCAACTTGTGACAAGATTCTTTGATCGGTTCCGTTATGATTTAGCTAAAGTTGGACGTTATAAATTTAATAAAAAGTTAAATGTTTTAGATCGTGTTTTAGGTTGTACTTTAGCAGAAGATATTAAAGATGAAAAGGGAAATGTAGTTGTTGCTAAGGGTACCGTTGTTACCAAAGAAGTTAGAGAAACGATGAGACCACTTTTTGAGACTGGTGGATATTTAAAGAAAACAATTATTAATGAAGAGCTTGATAATTATGATAAAATTCAAGAAGTTTTAGTATACGATAAAGAAAATCCAGAAAAAGTAATTAAAATTATTGGTAATGATCCAGCAACGGATGTTAGACGTTTAACAATTCCTGATGTTTATGCATCTGTATCCTATTACTTAAATTTACATGATAATATTGGTAATACTGATGAAATCGATAACTTAGGAAATAGACGTGTTCGTCAAGTTGGAGAATTAATTCAAAATGTATTTAGAACTGGTATGGCTAGAATGGAGAGAGTTATTCGTGAGAGAATGACGACTCAAGAATTAGACAGTGTAACTCCTAAAACATTAATTAATATTAGACCAGTTACTGCTGCACTAAAAGAATTCTTTGGTTCATCACAACTTTCTAAATTCATGGATCAAATTAATCCAATTGCTGAATTAACTGATAAAAGACGTTTATCTAGTTTAGGCCCAGGAGGACTATCAAGGGACCGTGCTGGAATGGATGTTCGTGACGTTAATGCAAGTCACTATGGTCGTATTTGTCCAATCGAATCTCCAGAAGGACAAAACATTGGACTTATTACCTCTTTAGCTGGTTATGCTAAAATTAATGAATATGGATTTATTATGACTCCATATCGTAAAGTTATTGATGGTAAAGTTACGGATGAAGTTGTCTATATGACTGCGGATGAAGAACAAGATTTATATATTTCACAAGCTACTGTTAAGTTAGATGATAATAATCGTATTATTGAAGATGAAATTCTATGTCGTTTAAATGGCGATAACGTTATGGTAAAAAGAGAAAACGTTAATTATGTAGACGTTGCTCCTAGTCAAATTGTTGCGATTACAACAAGTTGTATTCCATTCCTTGAATATGATGATGCAAATAGAACATTGATGGGTGCAAACATGCAACGTCAAGCTGTACCATTACTTGTTAGTGAAGCGCCAATTGTTGGTACTGGTGTTGAATATATTGCTGCAAGAGATTCTGGTTCGACAGTTGTTTGTAAGGCTGATGGAGTTGTTGAATATGTGGATGGTAAGAAGATTATCGTTAAAAATGCGAAGGGTAAAGATACTTATTATCTAGCTGATTTTGAAAGAACGAACGCATCTACGGCCTTAAATCATCATCCAATCGTTAAAAAGGGTGAAAAGGTGCATGTTGGTGAAGTTATCGCTGATGGACCTTCAACAGAAAAAGGTGAACTTGCTTTAGGTAAAAACATGGTTGTTGCTTTCATGACCTTTAATGGTTATAACTATGAAGATGCGGTTATTTTAAATGAAAGATTAGTTAAAGATGATGTTTATACATCACTCCATATTGATCACTATGATATTGATTGCCGTGATACGAAACTTGGACCTGAGGAAATTACCAGAGACATTCCAAACGTTGGTGAAGAAGCTCGTAAGAATTTGGATTCAAATGGTATTGTAAGGATTGGTACTGAGGTTAAAGAAGGAGATATCTTAGTTGGTAAAGTAACTCCTAAGGGTGTTCAAGAATTGACTAGCGAAGAAAAATTATTACATGCAATTTTTGGTGAGAAAACTCGTGAAGTTCGTGATACCTCTTTACGTGTAGAACATGGCGCTGCTGGTATTGTTCATGATGTTAAGATTTATACCAAAGAAAATTCTGATGAACTTCCTGCCGGTGTATCAAAAGTTATTCGTGTATATATTATTCAAAAACGTAAGATTCAAGTAGGAGATAAGATGTCTGGTCGTCATGGTAATAAAGGTGTTATATCTTTAGTATTACCAGAAGAAGATATGCCATATTTACCAGACGGTCGTCCAGTAGATGTAATGCTTAATCCACTTGGTGTTCCATCTCGTATGAATATCGGACAAATTTTAGAGTTACACTTAGGTATGGCTGGTAAGATTCAAGGATGTCATTATGCAACTCCAGTATTTGATAGTGCAACTTGGGAAGATATTCGTGAAGAAATGGATGCTGCTGGTATGGAACCGGATGGTAAAACCGTTTTATATAATGGACGTACTGGTGAACCATTTGATCATAGAATTAGTGTTGGTGTCATGTATATGTTAAAACTACATCACATGGTTGATGATAAATTACATGCACGTGCTACTGGACCATATTCACTTGTTACGCAACAACCTTTGGGTGGTAAAGCTCAATTTGGTGGACAACGTTTTGGTGAAATGGAAGTTTGGGCATTATATGCTTATGGTGCTGCTCATGTCTTACAAGAAATTTTAACGGTTAAAGCTGATGACGTGATTGGACGTGTTAAAGTATATGAAGCTTTGGTTAAAGGTAAGACTGTTAATCAAGCAGGTGTTCCAGAATCATTTAGAGTATTAATTAAAGAATTCCAAGCTTTAGGTTTAGATATGCAAATTATTGATAAAGATGATCATGTTATTGAATTTAAAGAATTAGAGGAAGAAGAAGACAAAGAAGATACTTTAAAAATAGAAGAAATTGATGCGGAAGCAAGTATTCGTGATGGAGAAATCGAAATCAAGGGTGAAGAAGAAAATATGCCAGATGAAGATTATGAAGATGACGAAGAATTTGAAGATGATGAGTTAGAAGACTCTTACGATGAACTTGATGAAGAAATAGAAACACAAGATAAAGATAATGGGGAAGAGGTGTAACAAATGATAGATGTTAATAATTTTAAAGGAATTAAAATAGGAATTGCCTCTCCAGAGAAGATTAGAAGTTGGTCTTATGGTGAAGTAGAAAAACCAGAAACGATCAATTATCGTACGTTGAAACCAGAACGTGGGGGACTTTTCTGCGAAAAAATATTTGGACCTACCAAGGATTATGAATGTTCTTGTGGTAAATATAAGAGACTAAGATACAAAAATGTTATTTGTGATCGTTGTGGTGTAGAAGTTACCAAATCACGTGTTAGAAGAGAGAGAATGGGGCATATTGAACTTGCTGCTCCATGCTCTCATATCTGGTTCTTTAAAGGTGTTCCTTCTAAAATGGGCTTAGTACTTGATATGAGTCCAAGAGATTTAGAAGAAGTACTTTATTTCGTAAGTTATGTTGTTATTGATCCAGGTAAAGCACCACTAGAAAGAAAACAAACTTTATCTGATAAAGAATATCGTGCTTATCGTGAAAAATATGGGGATTCATTCGAAGTGGGAATGGGTGCCGAAGCAATCAAAGAACTTTTAAAAAGAGTAGATATTGATAAAGAAGTTGAAGATTTAAGAAAAGAATTAGAGGGTGCTACTGGTCAAAAGAGAATTCGTTTAGTTAAACGTTTAGATTGTTTAGTAGCATTCCAAGAATCTGGAAATAAACCAGAATGGATGGTTTTAGATGTTCTTCCAGTTATTCCACCAGAACTAAGACCAATGATTCAACTTGATGGTGGAAGATTTGCGACTAGTGACTTAAATGATTTATATCGTCGTATTATTAATCGTAATAATCGTTTGAGAAAGTTACTTGAACTTGGAGCTCCAACAATCATTGTTCAAAATGAAAAAAGAATGCTTCAAGAAGCAGTAGATAGTTTATTTGATAACGGAAGACGCGGTAGAAGTATCACGGCTGCGGGAAATCGTCCTTTAAAGAGTTTATCTAGTATGTTAAAGGGTAAACAAGGTCGTTTCCGTCAAAACTTACTTGGTAAGAGAGTAGATTACTCTGGACGTAGCGTTATCGTTGTTGGACCAAATCTTAAGATGTATCAATGTGGTATTCCAAAAGAAATGGCTCTTGAGCTATTTAAACCTCATGTTATTCATGGACTAGTTGAAGCTGGTCTTGCTCATAACATTAAGGGGGCTAAAAAATTAATTGATACAAGAGATGAATGTGTTTGGGATATTGTCGAAGATGTTATTACGGAACATCCAGTATTACTTAACCGTGCACCAACTCTACATAGACTTGGTATTCAAGCTTTCGAACCAAAACTAGTTGGTGGAAAAGCGATTCGTTTACACCCACTTGTTTGTACCGGATTTAATGCCGATTTCGATGGAGATCAAATGGCAGTTCATATTCCTCTTTCTGAGGAAGCTAAAGCAGAAGCAAGAATTTTAATGTTATCTGCTAGCAACATTCTAAATCCTAAAGATGGAAAACCAATTGTTACTCCATCTCAAGACATGGTTTTAGGAAACTGTTATTTAACCATTGAAAAAGAAGGGGAAGAAAACGAAGCTAAAGTTTATAAGAATCCAAATGAAGCATTAATGGCTTATGAACGTAGAGAAATAACTCTTCATACAAGAATTGTTCTTCCAGTTCGTTCTTTCAAATATAAATTATTTACGGAAGAACAACAAGATAAATACTTAGTTACAACAGTTGGTAAAATAATATTTAATGAAATTTTACCTGATTCATTCCCTTATGTTAATGAAGGAACAAAAGAAAATATTGAGGGTATTACACCTAGTAAGTACTTTATTCCAATGGGAGCTAATATTCCTGAGGAAGTTAAAAAGATCGAAATGCCTAAACCTTTTGTTAAGAAAACTTTGGAATGGATTATTGCACAAGTATTTAAAAGATATAAAACAACAGAAACTTCTATTATGCTTGATAAATTAAAAGATTTGGGATTTAAATATTCAACTGTTGCTGGTATTACAGTATCTGTTGCTGATATTGTTCGTAGTGAGAAGAAACCTGAAATTATAGCAAATGCCAAAGAAAAAGTTGAAAAAGTAAATAAACAATTTAAACGTGGTTTAATTACAGAACAAGAACGTTATAATAGTGTTATTGAAATTTGGACTGAAGCTAATGATGAAGTTAAGAAAGAATTACAAGCAATTTCTAAAGATGATTTTGATAATCCAATTTTCATGATGATGAACTCTAATGCTCGTGGATCTATTTCAAACTTTACCCAACTTGCAGGTATGCGTGGTTTGATGGCTAAACCAGATGGTTCTACTGTTGAAATACCTATTACTTCATGTTTTATTGAAGGACTTGACGTATCTGAATTCTTCTTATCCACTCATGGTTCTAGAAAAGGTTCTGCTGATACTGCATTACGTACTGCAGACTCTGGATACTTAACAAGACGTTTAGTAGATGTTGCTCAAGATATTATTGTCAAAGAGTTTGATTGTGGTTCTATTGCTGGTGTTGAAGTTTATGATTTATTAAATGATAAAGACGGATCTGTTATTGAATCTTTACAAGAACGTATTTTAGGAAGATATACAGCTAAGAAAGTAATCAATCCTGAAACAAAAGAAGTAATTGTTGATAAAGATGAATTAATTACAGAGAATATTGCTGCTAAAATTGCAAAAGCAGGAGTTAAAAAGGTTGAAATTCGAAGTGTTCTTACTTGTAAGACACAAAATGGTGTATGTCAAAAATGTTATGGACGTAACCTTGCTACCGGTAACCTTGTTGAGACTGGTGAGGCTGTTGGTATTATGGCTGCTCAATCTATTGGTGAACCTGGTACACAGTTAACCATGCGTACATTCCATACCGGTGGTGTTGCTGGAGGAGACGATATTACTCAAGGTCTTCCAAGAGTTGAGGAATTATTCGAAGCTCGTACTCCTAAGTATAAAGCAACAATTTCGGAAATTAATGGTAAAGTCATTTCTATTGAAGAACAAAATGGTAAACATAAAGTTGTTGTAGAAAATGAAGCTGGTATCAGAGAACACATTACTAATTACAATACAAAACTTCGTGTTGAAGTTGGTGATATGGTGCAAGCTGGTGAAAAACTTACTGAAGGTTCTATTGCACCAAAAGAATTACTTGCTGTTACTGATCCACTTACAGCGCAAGAATATATCTTAAAAGAAATTCAATCTGTATATAAACTTCAAGGTGTTGATATTAACGATAAACACATTGAAATTATTGTTAAGAGAATGATTAATAAAGTTCGTGTTATTGATTCAGGTGATACTGACTTTGTTGAAGGTTTAACTGTTTCTCTAAGAGAATTTACAGAAGGAAATAAACCAGTTATT
>OLSM01001247.1_pt1 | contig 19639 bp, 16 predicted proteins | sample 1672721 | NCBI WGS metagenome assembly OLSM01 (sample SAMEA3136717, study PRJEB25190) | human gut metagenome | reverse complement strand
AAATGAGGATTATCATTAGAAGTCAAGAGTTTGTTGCTATTGGTGATGTATGGAAGTAAAAATAAACCGTGACATACGGGAATATACGGAGACTATGTTTTTCGGACTGTCCTTGCGGCAGTTTCTTTTTTCTGCCCTGGCATGTGGAGCGGCAGTGGGGATGTATTTCTTTTTGCATCCTTATCTGGGGACGGAGACAGTTTCATGGGTATGTGTGCTGGGGGCGGCTCCATTTGCTGTACTGGGATTCTTCCGGTACCACGGGATGAATGCAGAACAATTTATTTGGGCGTGGCTGAAATCAGAGATTATGATCCCGAAACATCTGGTGTTCTGCCCGGAAAACTTATATTACGAGGCAGTGAAAAGCTGCCTGGAACAAAAAGTGAAGGAGGGGATAAAACGACATGATAAAGGCATTGGGAAATGTATTGAAACAAGACAAGGAGCCATTCAGGGTGCCGAAAAGAGTGCAGGATGCCATTCCGATTCAGACAGTCTATCTTGACGGGATTTTTAAAGTGGGAAGGAGTAAGTATGCAAAGACTTATAAGTTTACGGACATTAATTATGAGGTGGCTTCCCATGAGGATAAAAAAGGAATGTTCTGGAATTACAGCGATATTTTAAATTCTTTGGACAGTGGGGCCACTGTGAAGCTGACTGTCGCAGTAAGGAAGATGAATAAGGAGGAATTCAAAGAAAAAATACTCATGACATACCAGGGGGATGAGCTGGACCGCTTCAGGAAGGAGGTGAATCAGATGCTGCTCGACAAGACGCAGGATGCAAATGGGCTGATGAAGGAGCTGTATGTAACTGTTTCGGTCTATAAAAAGGGCATTGAAGAGGCGAGAAATTATTTCCTGCGAATGGGAAACAGTCTGGTAAATCATTTTGCGGATCTCGGAAGCACCTGTGTGGAAATGGAAACGGAGAAAAAACTGCGTATTCTGCATGATTTTTACTGCGCAGGGGAAGAAAGCAGCTTCCAGTTCGATATGAAGGACTCTGCCAGAAAAGGACATGACTTTAAGGACTCCATCTGTCCAGACAGTTTTGCGTTTGAAAGTGATTGCTTCCAGATGGGGGAGAGGTATGGCCGTGTTTTATACCTGAAAGATTATGCATCTTATATCAAGGACAATATGATTTCCGCTCTGGCAGATATCAACAGGAATATGATGCTGAGCATTGATATTATACCTGTGCCTACTGATGAAGCAATACAGGAAGTAGAAAGGCGGCTGCTGGGGGTAGAGACGAATATTACAAATTGGCAGAGGCGGCAGAATGCGAACCAGAATTATAGTGCGGCCATTCCCTATGATATGGAGATGCAGCGGAAGGAAAGCAAGGAATTTTTGAATGATCTGACTACACGCGATCAGAGGATGATGATTGCGGTACTGACGCTGGTGCACACTGCGGATACAAAGAAACAGCTGGACATTGATACGGAGGCTTTGCTGGCGATCGGAAGGGAGCATATGTGTCAGTTTGCAGTGCTTCGGTATCAGCAGATGGATGGACTGAATACTGCGCTGCCAATTGGAGTCAGGAAGATTCATGCACTTCGGACGCTGACAACGGAAAGTCTGGCTGTATTGATGCCATTCCGGGCGCAGGAGGTTCTGGATGCCGGGGGTATTTATATGGGGGTGAATGCAATTTCTCATAATCTGATACTGGTAAATAGGGATAATCTTCTGAATCCTTCGGCATTTGTCCTGGGAGTTCCGGGAAGTGGGAAGTCTATGCTCACTAAGCTGCTGATTGTTTTGATTGCTTTGTCTACCGATGATCATATCCTAATCTACGATCCAGAAGGCGAGTATCAGCTTTTAGTTGAGGCATTGTATGGAATTGTGCTGACCTTTTCTGCGGGCGGGCAGGTACATCTCAATGCGATGGATATGGTGAAGGGGTATGGGGAGAAGGATCCGATCATTGACAAGTCTCAGTTTATCCTGTCTCTTTTTGAGCGGATCAGTGATCATCAAGCTATCGGGCCCAAAGAAAAGAGTATTCTGGATCGGTGTGTTGCAAGAGTTTATCAGGACGGAAAAAAGAGTGGGATTGTTCCAAGTTTCTTTCAACTGAGACGGATATTGCTGGAGCAGACGGAACCGGAAGCGCAGGAACTGGCATTAATGCTGGAACTGTTTACGGACGGAACATTGGATATCTTTGCACATCCGTCAAATGTAGATATCAGCAACCGGATTATTTGCTTTAATACACGGGATATGACAGAGGACTTAAAGGCTGTGGGACAGCTGGTCATTACCGACCATATGATTAACCGGGTGGCGACAAACTGGGAGAATGGAATTCGAACACATATCTTTTTAGATGAATTTCATACACTTTTGGAACATCGGTACAGTGAAAACTTTTTTGATAGTGCATATCGGCGGTTCCGAAAAAGAAATGCATGGGTGACAAGTCTGACACAGAATGTGGAATATGTTCTGGATTCTACAAAGGCGCGCACGATGCTTTCTAATTCTGAATTTATATTGATGCTGAACCAGGCGGCTTCTGACAGGGACAGGCTGGCGGAACTGCTGCATATCTCACAGGAACAGCTGAATTATGTTACGAACGCCAGGGCGGGGAATGGGCTGGCAAAAGTGGGGAGTTCCCTGGTGCCGTTTCTGAATCCATTTCCCAAGGATACGGAATTGTATCGGTTGATGACCACCAAGCCATCGGAGGAATTTTAAATAGAAAGTGTTGAACAGAGATTTTCTGAATGAACATCATTATATTGGCATAAAATAAAGTTGTAATTGCATTTTGCGGAAGGGTATTGTAAAATGTAATTAGAAAAGCTGTGAATCAGCGGTGGGTTGACACCTAAAATCTGATACGTTTTCCGAACGCAGGTGTCGGAGGTTGGCAGGCAACGGAAAAACCTGTTATTATCCAGACGTAGGTGCTGGAGGTTGGCAGACAACGGAAAAATCAACCCTGAGAAGGGAATGTTTGGTGCTGCGGCATCGACATTCCCTTTTATGAAACTATATGGCTAAAGGATAAGGCTATGGACAAAAGAAAAGCAATCCAGATTATGACAAAAGCGGCAGACTTATATCAGAAAAATCTCGAAGATCAGAAGATTCTTTTTCTCTACGGAACCCCTCTCAGATTAAAAAACAGTTTCAGACAGAAGAAAAAAGGATATCTGCGATTAAAGGCTATGAAGTGGCGTTTCATCGGTATAATTTTCTGCATTTGACAGGTGTAAAGATAAATACTTCTCTGGTAGCTTCTGCTATACATTTTTATGAGAAGTGTTTGAACAGACGTTTGAATGAAGATGATTTTTCCTTTTCAAGAGATGGTTCTACAGGACAAAAACTGGAGATATTGGAAAGTATGATGCAGATTAAACGGAATGTTACAATGATTGGAGATTTTACAGACAGGGGGCCAAAACTGTATTCGGAAAAAGCTGCGGGAAGCATATGTGCTTGTATTGGCTTTGTAAAAGATTGGAATACGAGGCTGAATGTGCCGAATACTCTTTTGAAAAAGGATATAAGGGATGTAACTGCAAGTCCGGTTCAAAAAGTATATGCGGTTATTGCTAAAGGTTATACTGAAGAAAAATATTCGGTTTTGGAGAAAGTGGATAAGAATCTGAATTTAACAGGAGTCTTTTTTTTAGAAGAAATCGAGAGAATGTTAAACCGAGAAAGTTTATAGTAGTTAAAAATATTGAGGCGCATGAGACGTAACAGTTTCATGCGCTTTTATGCGTCCAGGGAGTATACCCAAAGGACACACCGAAACATATGCCCAGTGGGCGATTCAGCAGCATAGCAGCAGAATAAGGAATGACTATTATTGTCAAACAGTAAGTGGATTAGGCATCTGGCATAAACGCCGGGCGCCATATCTTTATGTACCGAATTTGGAAAGTTAGCAGCTTGAAGCGAAAATGGATAGAAATTAGAGGGATAAATATGAAAGGTTTGTATTTTGCGTCGAAGAAACATGAAGAATTTTATAACCGAATGCTGAGGCAGAGTGGAAGGAAAGACAAATACCACTGTGCCTTTTTTTATTGCGTTGGAATTACGGAAATAACCCGTGATAACGTTGGTAAGTTATTTGACTTTGAAGATGACAGTATTAAGCCGGAAGCAATCCATGCAGGATGGCAGACGGGAGAGAGTACGGAGATAACATGTCTTGCCTTCAATTTGTGGAATGGGTTTATGCAGGAGGGGCGGGAAGAGATGCTGGGGCCTTATGAATTGTTTAACAGCCGTTTTGCACTGTACTACATGGAAGGCGTAAAACTGAGGCATCCGGAGCAATTCAGAACGGAGCCTAAAAGAGGGCAGGAGAAGGTATGGTATAGATAAATTTGTTGTCAGCACGGTAAAGGAGGAGGCAGAACTGATGGGGAGAGATGTGAAAGAGAAAGAAAGTAGGAAAGATATTAAGCTATTGAATAAGGCTGAGATTGTTTCGGGACATCTGAAAGATTCTGTAGTAAAAACTAAGATGGATGTCAGTGAGGCCCAGGACGAAGATCGAACATGTCCATCAACATATGCGGGAGAGAAGTTCAGTGCAGGGACTAAGAAAGTGGCTGACTTTACTGGAAAACAGATTTGGGCTCAAAGCGAAAAAACTGTACAACGGGTCTCGAAAATACGAAGGGGATTCTCAAGCCGTAAGCATGAGGCGCATTATTCAACTAATGAACAGACATTTGGAGCAGAAAATGGGACGCCAGACAGACAAGACGATATGTTAACAGGCCGGGATATGCAGTCGCAAATCAAGAAGTTTGAAATTAAACAGAAAGATAAAATAGAGAAAGAAATCAAGACTTTAAGGCGTTCGCAACAGGCGGTAAAACAGTTTAGTTATTCTGCGGGTAAAGATATAAAACAAGTGGTATATCCAGTTCAAAAACCATATCAGCAGGAGAGGAAAATTGCACAGACATCTGCTAGAGCAAGTGGACAGAATGTATTGAGAGCAGCTAAAGATATGGATAAAACAGTAAAGAATTCTCGTAAGATGGGGAGTTCAATTTCTGTAACTAAAAGACTGATCCGTGGTGTTCCAAAGATTGCTAAGAGGATGGCTTCCACCACCAGGAGCATATTTTTATTAGTTTCAACGTTTGGGAGTGCAGCAGTGGTACTGATTCTGATGGTTGTTCTCTTTGGGAGTGTTTTGTCTGTGAGTGGAGGAAACAATGGGAATGCAGATGATTTGATCAGCGTTGAGGTTCGTCAGTATGAATCGACTATTTGGCGTTATGCCTCACAATATGGAATTGAAGATTATACGGAACTGATTAAAGCGGTTATGATGCAGGAAAGTGGAGGGCGTGGGCAAGATCCAATGCAGAGTTCAGAATGTGGCTATAATAACCGATATCCTCGTACACCAAATGGAATTATTGATCCCGCATATTCTATTGAATGCGGAGTGCAGATGCTGCGAGATAGTATTCAGATGGCTGATGTGAAGAATCCGATAGATATAACACGAATCAAACTGGCTTTACAGGGATATAATTTTGGAAATGCGTATATTAACTGGGCAGTAGAAAAGGATGGAAAGTATACTGCTGCAAATGCGGCACAATATTCAGATATGATGGCGCAGAGGATGGGATGGAGCAGCTATGGAGACAAAGAATATACCTCCCATGTACTTCGTTATTATGCTTTTAGGGAAGTGGTACAAGGTGGCGGTAGCAAGGCGATAGTGGAAGTTGCATTGTCTCAGGTCGGAAATATAGGGGGAGAGCCTTATTGGAGATGGTACGGATTCAGCGGAAGAGAAGAATGGTGTGCCTGCTTTGTGTCTTGGTGTGCAGAGCAGTGCGGATATATAGAAAGTGGATTGGTTCCGAAATTTGCATATTGCCCAAATGGAGCTGCATGGTTTCAAGAACATGGACGCTGGAAAGGACGGGATTATGTTCCTATATCTGGTGATATTATATTTTTTGATTTTGATGGGGACAGGATATCGGAACATGTGGGGATCGTGGAAAAAGTAGAAGATGGGATGATATATACTGTGGAGGGAAATTATGAGGATGAGTGTAGTAAAGCGAGTTATTTGCTTAGTGATATCGGTATAGCAGGGATTGGAGTATGTACCTACTAAGTGCAACATTTAATTGTAGAAGTGTGGGCTAATATTGTGAGGATAAATTCGCTTAAAATCTTGTCTCAGTGCGTGCTTACTATAGTCAGCGTGCAGAAGTATGTGATCCACACTTATGAAATGCAAGCAGCACTGAGACAAGTGTAGGAACAAAAATGAGGGCGTAATTTTTTCTGTGTCTGAAAACGCGTTAGATTTCTTGGATTAAGTTAGATATGTATGGGTTTTCCTGTCGGAAACAAACTTTTTATCATGTCGAATTACTTCTTTACTTATAGTATGTCCAATTAAATAAATCTTATACTATTTTTTTGCACACCAACTACGATACCCATAAATCATTTTTTTATGTGGGCTCTGGAATAAGAAGGAAAAAAACGGCTATACTATAGGTACCGACGGAAAAAGAATAGAGGATACCGGCTGATTCAGCTTACCAACTGTCAGCCGGTATTTTTCTGTCCTTTAGAGGTATTGGTTGATACGGTCGCCATAAAGGATTACTAACTGGCTTAATACCAGATCCCAATTACGGTACCGTTGTGTCCATTTCTTTTTGACATTCTGTGTGGTCAGATAAAGCATCTTTTCCAAAGAACTGTCCGTTGGAAAAGAACTTTTCGTTTTTGTTGCTTTCCGGAATTGACGGTTTACCCCTTCAATTATATTTGTGGTATACATAATTCTGCGGATATCCTCACTGAACTGGAAGAACGGGCTTACCACATCCCAGTTCTGTTCCCAGCTGCTAATGGCATAAGGGTATTTTTTGCCCCAGACTTCTTTCACCCCTTCGAGTTCTGAAAGTGCCGCTTCTTCAGTCGGGGCTTTATAGACTGCCTTAAAATCGGATGCAAACTTTTTGATGTCTTTATAGGATACATACTTAAAAGAATTACGCAGCATATGAATGATGCAGCGCTGCACCTGCGCATCCGGATATACGGCATTTATGGCTTCCCTGAAGCCGGTAAGGCCATCTACGCAGAAGAACAGCACCTCCTTTACTCCCCGGTTCTTCAGGTCATTCAGCATTCCGAGCCAGAACTTGGAGGACTCATTGGCCCCGATGGTAATGCTTAGGATATCCTTATTCCCATCCAGTGTCACGCCAAGGACAACATAGGCGGCCCGGTTGATAATTCTCCCGTCCTCCCGTATTTTATAGTGAATTGCGTCCATAAAGACAAAGGGATATACGGGATCAAGCGGTCTTGACTGCCACTCCTTGACTTCCGGCAGAACCTTGTCCGTGATTTTACTGACCATGTCTGCGGACAATTCAATCCCGTACAAGTCCTGCAGCTGGTCATGGATATCCCGGGTGGTCATTCCCCTGGCATAAAGTGAAATGACTTTTTCTTCTATACCGGAAATATCCCGTTGGTATTTGGGAATGATTTTGGGCTCAAACTCACCCGTCCGGTCACGGGGGATATCCACCGAGAACTCACCGTACTGGCTTTTGACGGTCTTTGGTGAATACCCATTCCGTTTATTATCGGATTCCATATCCTGCTTATTATTTTTGGTGTAGCCGATGGAGGCATCCATCTCAGCCTCTAAAAGCTCCTGCAGCATATCTTTGAAGCTGTCTTTGAAGAGGGTGTAGATGTCCTCCACACTGTTAATGTCATTCTCTGCAATAATCTGTCGTAATTGTTCCTTTGCTATAGCCATAAAAAGCTCCTTCCTGAAAAAGAATTATTTTATCTAATTCTTTCCAAGAAAGAGCCATTTATTTCCATAGACACAACTTATATTACATTACCACAAAAATTACAATAAGATGTCATTTTTTTCTGGGTTAATCTTGTCTGGTATATTTTTATGTTTTAATGTAATAGCATAAATATGCTCAATATCACCTTTTTCCATGGTTTCCAAAATTGAAATATGTTCTTTGTATGCTTGTAACATTCTTCCTGGACGAGCATACGATATAAATATTTATTAAATAGTAAAATAAATTCTTCATTTTCAATATATTTTATTATCTCTAAGTGAAATGAAAAATCATGGTCAAGAAATTCGTCAACCGACTGTGTTGTATTATATATGCTTAACATGAAATCTGTTTTTTGGTGTAATATCTTAAAAAGTTCTTTTGCCTTAGGTTGAGTATAATGACTTGTGATTATTGTAGCACTGTAAGCTTCAAGTGCTAGTCGAGTTTGGATTGTTTCAATTATCTCTTGGTTTGTTAGCTGATGAATACAAAATCCTTTACTTGGCAAAATATCGATATAACCTTCTTGTACAAGACGGAGCATTGCATGATGAAAAGGCGTCCTGGAAATGCCAAGAGAGTTTGCCAGCTTTGTTTCTGAATAGATCTTATCAGCTGAAAGCTGTTGAGTGGTAATAAGTTTCTTAAGATGATTGTAGGCATGTTGGTTTAATGATGTCATTTATTAAAACTCCTCTGTTCAAAATATGTCTTCCCAAATTTAATGTTTGAAATTCAATATAGTTTTTTATTTTATGATTATTTAATTCATTTTACGATATTTTATTTTAAATTTCAACTCCATATATTACTAAATAGCGCCGAAATGCGCATTCTGCTATTAGCTCACAGTAAACGCTCTTCTCTTAATTGCCTTCCCAATGTGATTTTCTTTCTATATTTTGATGTACAAAATTTTGTAAGTAATTATATTGTTATCAACTGTTGAAAGTCTATGTGTTGTGAAAAGTATACAAATTTATGTGAATCAATTATGCAAAACATAGAAAATAAAAAAATGGGTTGACCGGTATACCGGAGTGAGCATATACTAGATTTACAAAGATAAACCGGTATACCGGTATGATGTAAAAGGAGATGAAATGAATAACAAAGGGATTGTATTCAATGTACAGCGCTATACCATTCATGATGGTCCTGGTTTGCGTACAGAATTTTTTCTGAAAGGATGTCCTCTTCGTTGTGAGTGGTGCAGTAACCCAGAAAGTCAGAAAGTTAAGATTGAAGTTGGGGTTTATACAAAAAGATGTATTACAGATAAGAAGTGCGGTGGCTGTTTGGAAGTATGCCCAAACCCTGAGATGCTGAATTTTAATGAACAAGGGAAACTGGTATCCATTGACTATAAAAAGTGTATAGGTTGTCTGGCTTGTGTTAAGGAATGCCCCAGTGATGCTTTAAAACAGTGGGGAGAGGTTATGACTATCGAGGACTGCATGAAAGAAATTCGTAAGGATAAAGGATACTATGAGCGTTCAGGCGGGGGCGTTACTGTTTCTGGTGGTGATCCATTGGTACAGGTTGATTTTGTGGCTGCATTGTTTGAGCAGTGTCAGAGGGAGGGGTATCATACTTGTCTTGAATCTGATTTTTATGGAGAGTGGGAAAGCGTAGAGAAAGTTTTACCCTGTACGGATTTATTCATTGCAGATATTAAACATATGAATGGTGAGGTTCATAAGACTAGAACTGGTGTGTCTAATACGAAAATTTTAAATTGTTTAAAGAAGCTGGCAGAGCAGGGAAAACCTATTATCTTAAGAATACCTGTTATTCCTCGATTTAATGATGATATGAAGAATATGGAGGAAACGGCTGATTTTATCATTAAAGAAATGAAAAATAAAGTTAGGACATTACAGTTATTAAGTTATATGAGATTGGGTGAGGAAAAGTATGAGTCTTTAAACAGGCCTTATCCAATGCGTGGGTATCGAATGAATCGTCCAGCATTGCAGAAAAGAATTCAGAAATATGCAGATTACTTTAATGGGAGAGGCATTCATTGTGTTGTAGGAACCAGAGAAGTGGAGGAAAATAGATCTTCTGATGCCAATCTGATGTAAAAAAATTTTAAAGGAGGATATAACTATGAAGAAAATGAATCACACTACTGCAAGCGGGGTTTATCCGTATGACCACCAGTATGGGGGGATTGGATACCAGGTAGGACATGAGGGATGGTCACCGTTCCCACGTGTAAATCGGTTGCGCGAAAAATGGGGAGAATTGCCATGGAATATTGACGTAACACGTTTGCGTTTGGTAACTGAGTCTTACAAAGAGCACTGGGGAGAATCATGGAAGATGCAAACGGCTCATGCATTCGAGCATTTGACAGCAAATATTCCTCTTGTGATTTATCCGGATGAACTGATTGTCGGTGAGATTGCGGCGCCGGCAAAAGAAGCACCGCTGTTCCCGGAATATTCTGTTAAATGGATCATTGATGAGATTAAAAACCATCCTTTTGAGGAACGTCCAAATGATGAATTTTACATCAAGAGTGATGAAGACCGGCAGGAAATTCTTGAACTATGCGAATGGTGGATTGGTAAGACTGTCAACGCATTAGTGGAAGAGTCCTATACAGAAGAAATGAAAAAAAGTAATGAGTGTGGTGCAAGTATTGGTATTAGTTCGGATTATCGTTTTGGAGGTATTGGACATACAGCTGTTAATTATGGAAGAGCTCTGAAGCTAGGGTTTGACGGCTTGATTGAGAAGGGGGAGAATGCACGTGCTCATTTACATCCGGGGGCCCCGGATTATGAAGAGAAGATGGAACAGTACGAGGCAATGCTGATTACTCTGAGGGCTGCAAAAGCATATACAAAGCGTTTTGCAGAGACTGCTGCTGAGTATGCAGCAAAGGAAACAGACCCTCAGAGAAAGAGTGAACTTGAACAAATGTCTGCAAACTTAGAACAAATTGCAGGAGGACCCGCAAAGACATATTGGCAGGCATTGCAGTTGTTTAATTTATTGACTACATTAATCGAAATGGAAGCGAATGGACAGTCAATCTCTTATGGGCGTTTTGACCAGTGGTTAGATCCATATCTTCAGCATGATTTAAAACAAGGTATGATTACAAAAGAATTTGCCTTGGAACTGTTGGAAGTTCAATTTGTTAAGCTGAACAATCCGACAAAGTTGAAAGATGCAGATACTGTTGCAGAACGTAATGGCCGTGGATTTGGAGGCGAATCGCTGACAATTGGCGGTATTGGACCGGATGGAGAGGATGCAACAAATGATACAACAATGATGGTTCTGGAAGCAAGTGCGCATACACGTATGCTGGCGCCATGGACGGCAGTTCGCTTTTCAGATAAAACACCGTATGAGCTTCTGATTAAGACAGTTGAAGTTATACGGTGCGGTTTTGGACATCCAAAACTTTATAATGATGCTCCTGCGATTAAAGCGTATCTGGAAAAGGGGGCAACATTAGAGGAAGCTAGAAATTATTCTGTTGTTGGTTGCGTTGAGCCTACTCTTGACGGAAGAGAATATGGATGGGTCGGCGCAGGTATGATTAATGCAGTTAAGGTTATGGAAATGGCACTAAATCATGGACGTTTGTTTGGAGAGAGTGAGCAGATCGGACCTGATGCAGGCGGTTACGATACGTTCGAGAGCTTTGAAGAAGTTTTGGGGGCAGTGGATAAGGAATTTGAATATGCAACAAGAATGATATGTGAATGTAATAATGTTTTGGATGTATCACATAGAAAACGTAAGCCATTACCGTTTATTTCGACCCTGTTTAACGATCCGCTTGACAACGGCCTGGATCTGACAGAAGGTGGTGCACAGTATAATGGAACTGGACCGGAGACATCAGGTTGTGCGACAGCAGCAGATATTTTGTCAACAATTAAGCAATTGGTATTTGATGAAAAGAGCTATTCGATAGAAGAACTGGTTCAGGCATGTCTGGATAATTGGGAAGGTCATGAAAAACTATATCAACTGGTAAATAGTTCGAAGGTTCATCATTTTGGTAACGATGATGACTATGCAGATGACCTCTTTAAGTTTGTATTTAATAGCATCTGCACAAATATGAAAAAGAATAAGAATCATCCAAGAGGTGGAAAATTTAATCCGGGTGTTTACTCTGTTAATGCAAATGTTAGTATGGGTCACCAAACAGTTGCGAGTATTGACGGGCGGAAGAACTGGGAACCAATTTCCGAAAATATGTGCCCTGTTCATACCGAATGTGCATCTCACGATGTTAAGGGGCCAACAGCAATTATAAATTCTGTAGCTAAAGTAGATCATGGTTTTGCAACAAATGGAACACTTTTAAATATTCGTTTCCCTGAGGATGCAGTTGCAGGAACAGAAGGGCGAGACAATCTGGCAGGTTTCATTTCCGAGTTAATTGACAGAAAGATTCTTCATGTCCAGTTCAATGTTATGTCTGCCGAGAAAATGAAAGCTGCACAGAAGAATCCGCAGGATTACAAGGATATGTTGGTGCGAGTTGCAGGATATTCTGCATATTTTGTTGAATTAGGCAGGCGTCTGCAGAATGATATCATTGGACGTACAGAGTATCACTTTTAATCTCAAATAAGGTGCTTAACATTATATGAAATATTATAATGATTTTACCATGATTAGTATACTAGATTATTTCGGTCTGTGAAAAAGGTAAAAGTTGGTCACTTACTGAAATAATCTAGAATTAAAATGAGAGGGGTCTTTGTTATGATTTTTGAATTGAAGATGTTATTTATAGGCATGTTGCAGTCATTTGGTTACTTCGTTGAAGGTTGTGCCGGTTTCGGTGGTTCAGTTATATCTTCTCCTATTAATGCGGCTTTGATAGGACCAGATACAAGTATTCCCTTTGCAACTATGTTGGCATTGCCAGTTTTGTATTATTCAGCAATTACCGGATTTAAAACAACATCCTGGAAAGATTTAGGTAAAATCCTTTTGTTCATGGCGCCGGGATTCATTCTTGGAAATTATTTGGGAATTATTATTAACGCTGATATGGCTAAAATTGGTATTGGGGGAGCTGTTACGATTATCGCTTTAATGAATATTTGGAAACACATTATTAAACCTTATGTTTTCAAAATTCCGGAGGAAGAAGAGGATGATGAATCTGATACATTAGGAAAAAAAGTATTTCGTTATACTTGCCTAATTATTGGAGCTACTGTGCATGGCGCATTTACAATTGGCGGTCCTTTGATTACTGTTTATACCTTAAATGCAGTTAAGGATAAGTATAGGTTTCGTAGCACGATGCTGACAATGTGGTGCATTCTGGACACGATTAATGCAGTGCGTCATTGCGTTACCGGTAGATGGACACCGGAAGTTCTAGGGTATTTTGTTTGTGCAGTTCCGTTTACAATTTTGGGGTATTATTTTGGTATTAAATTGTTACATAAAGTTAACCGTGCTCAATTTTTGCGTTTTATTTATGTAGTTCTGTTGGGTACTGGTGGAAGCATGTTTGTGACTAGTTTATTGGCTCTGTTTTGATAATATAGCATCCTGTGGATATAAAAGAATATGATGGAGTTATGGGAAAAGCTATTATAAAATATCTGTGGAAACACAACGGAAAAAGGAGAGGAAACCTTGGAGAATAAGGCGGACAGAAAAACGATGATTGGATGGGGAATTAGTATTTCAATTCCAGCGTTTATCGCATGTATTCCAGTTTCTGATATATTTTCAGGTTCACTAAAGCTCTTTTTTGTTATTACATTTTTTGTTATTTTTATCTTTGCCTTTGAATTGTTACCCAATGTAATTGCCGCAGTTCTTTTGCCATGCTTATATATGGTAACGGAGCTTGTACCAGTGGAAACAGCCTTTGCATCATGGACCAGCAGGACGGTATGGATGGTCATTGGGGGGCTGCTTCTTAGCAATATGTTGGAAGATTGCGGTCTGCTAAAAAGAATTTCCTGTTTTGTTATAAAAAAATGTGGCAGAACCTTTAAGGGTGTTGTATTTGGCAGTTTTATTATTGGAATTATTTTGAATCTGGTAACGTTTTGTAATGGGTGGCTGATTGGTAGTGTTCTTATTTATGGTATCTGTAAAAATATGGAGTTAAAGTGCTCTAAAGAATCGGCCATCGTCTGTCTTGCAGGAATTATGGGAGCATCAGGGAGTGAAATCTGCTTATATAATCCAGTGTATTTTTCTATGGTAGAAAGTGCACTGACAGAATTTGCACCAGGGTATAGGATGACTTTGAAATCTGCATTTCAGTATAATGGTTGGTTTTTATTGTGGTGTATGCTGGTGTTTATCATTGTAATGAAGGTGTACAAGGTTAAGGATTATAAGATGAAGGGGTACAGTAGCTATAAAGAGTGTTTTGAAAAACGCTATGCAACACTGGGAACAATGAGCAAGAAAGAAAAAAAAGCCGTTGTGATGCTGATCATACTGCTGATATTTGAATTGTTCTCGTTTTATCGGACTACCAGAGTCATACGGATTTATTATCCTCCCGTTGTTGATGTTTATGCCGGGCATACGGTTGGGAAATGAAGATACCATAAAAAGGTTAAATTTTTCAACGGTATTTTTTGTGGCCACATGTATGGGAATTGGGATTGTGGGATCTGCAATTGGTTTTGATGATCTTCTGACAACTATTGCCTTGCCGATTTTGGAAGGAAAGGGAATGCTGTTTGTATGTTTGGTGCTGCTTGCAATGGGGATGATTGCAAATTTGTTTATGACACCGTTTGCAATGTTGGGGGGATTGGCTATTCCATTTGCTCACATTGCAGTTTCTTTGGGGATAAACCCGGTAGCTGCTGTTATGTTATTGATTTATTCAAGTGAAATGGTTTTCTTTCCATATGAATCATCAGGCTATTTGATTATGTATCAGTATGGGATGATACCAATGAAAGAATTTATCAAGCAGATGACCTTGCGAACGATTATCATGTATTTAGGATTTGTTATTGTTATATATCCAATGTGGAAATTGACTGGTTTGCTTTAAAATTCTGTAATTCTTTATGCATGGTTTTAACGGTAAGAATTTATAGGAAAATTTAAATAAAGGAGTGAATAAAATGACCGTAGAAGAATTAGTTACGCGTTCTAAGACAGCTCAGAAACAATTTGAATTTGCGACACAGGAGCAGGCTGATACAGCAGCCCGCGCAATCTGTAAAGTCGTTTATGACAATGCGGAAATGCTTGGGAAAATGGCGGCAGAAGAATCTCGCATGGGAAATGTGACAGACAAGATTGCAAAATGCCGTAATAAATCCGCACTGATTTGGCAGAGCTTAAAGGGAAAGAAGACAGTTGGTATTATCAATCGAATTGAAGAACGCAAAATGCTGCTAATAGCAAAACCGGTGGGTGTTGTTGCAGCAATCATTCCGTCTACAAATCCCGTTGTTACTCCAATGGGAAATGCAGCGTCTGCACTGAAAACAAGGAATTCTATTATTTTTGCCCCACATCCCAGAGCTGTGAAATGTACAAAACTTCTGGTAGATATGTTCCAGACAGAATTGGGAAAAATCGGACTTCCAAAGGATCTTGTGTTGGGATTGGAACAGGTATCTATTGATGACAGTGGTGCCTTGATGAGCATGGCAGATGTTGTTGTAGCTACAGGCGGACCGGGTATGGTGAAAGCTGCATATTCCAGTGGAAAGCCGTCTCTTGGCGTAGGTCAGGGAAACGTCCAGTGTATCGTAGACCGTGATGTGGATTTGAGTGAGGCAGCAGAAAAGATCTTAGCAGGGCGCAGCTTTGACAATGGATTAATCTGTTTGGGTGAACAGACTGCATTTGCTCCGGAAGAGAAATTTGATGTGTTTGCAAAAGAAATGCAGAATCACGGTGGCTATTATGTAGATGATCCAAGGCAGGTAGCGAAAATAAGAGAAGGTCTATTTCCGGAAGGAGGTCCGATCAGCCGTGATGTAGTAGGATTGACTGCAGCACAGGTTGGAAAAATGCTGGGGGTGGATGTACCGAAAAGAACCCGTGCAATTGTAGTGAAAGCACAAGCTATCGGACATGCCGATGATCTCTGCCGTGAAAAACTCTGTCCAGTCCTTACCGTATATCCGTACGGAACTTTTGCAGAGGGTGTTGCAATGATGGTAGAAAATCTGGAATACGAAGGAAAAGGGCACAGTATTTCTATCCATTCAAATACAGCGGAGCATATAGAGTATGCAGCAATTGAATGCTCTGTATCTCGTGTGATCGTAAATCAGCCGGCAGGGACTACCGGGGGAGGAAGTCCGACAAACGGATTTGTACCGACCACAACATTAGGATGCGGTTCTTGGGGAAATAACAGCTTCAGCGGAAACTTTAATTATGAACATCTGATGAATACTACCTACGTGGGATATCCGTTTGAGGAGTCTTATCTGCCGAATCTGGAAATCGCGTGGGAATCATAAATACGGTGAAATATCCTGCACAGCGCCATGAAAATGGCGCTGTGGCATTAGATGGGAAAAAGTTCGTAAATGAGTCTTGAACAGAAAGGGAGTGCATGTATGGATTATTTAGAAATCGAAGGAAAAGCACAGTTAAAGCGTTTTGGAATTCCGGTAAATGATAGTATCCTTTTGAATGGTGATAATATTCCGGAAGAAGTGACATATCCTTGTGTGCTGAAAGGACAGATTCTTTCAGGAAAAAGAGGAAAAGCAGGTGCAGTTCGTGTTGTAAAATCAGAAGAAGAATTCCGGGAAGTAAAGAAGGTGATTGAAGAAATCACAATCAATGGCAAACATATGGAAGGGGTGGCTGCATGCGGTTTTCTTCCAATTGCAGATGAATATTATCTGGGAATGACACTGGATGTAAAGGAACGTGTTATGGTTATGCTATTTACTCCTTACGGTGGAATGGAAATCGAGGAACTGGCGGTAAACGCACCAGAAAAATTATTGAGATTTAACTGTACGGCAGGGTTTGACAGAGAGGTCTTTCTTGGTGAAGCGTCAGTCTTTGATTTGCCAAAGGAACGTCTGAATAAGGTGGCGGATATTGCAGAAAAGCTTTGCCGTGCCTGCTTTGAGCTGGATGCGACTACAATGGAGATTAATCCGTTAGCTGTCCTTGAGGACGGAAGCATGTTGGCACTTGATTCAAAATTGGTAATAGATGATAATAGCCTTGTGCGTCAAGGTGATTACACAATCCTTCCGCGTACTGCGCAGAAGAAGTCACCTCAGGAAGAAGATGCAAAAGCACATGATCTGACTTATGTGGAACTGAATCCAGAAGGAGACATTGGGACAATGGCGGGAGGTGCTGGAATCGGAATGGCAACAATGGATACTATCCGTCATTATGGCGGATGTGTTAATAATTTCCTTGATCTAGGCGGCGGTGTAACGGCAGAGAAAACCTATCATGCAATGAAAATTTTGCTTCAGAATAAATCTACGAATTATATTCTTGTCAATGTATTTGGCGGTATCAATAACTGTGCAGATATGGCAGAAGGAATTGCCCGAGCATACAAAGAATTGGGAATCCAGAAAACAGTTGTGGTTAAGAGCCGCGGATTTAATCAGGAACAGGGGTGGACTATTTACGAAAACCTTGGTTTTCTACAGACAAAATATGGAACAACTGATGAAGCAGTGCAAACATTAATGAAGATAAAGGGGGTGCAATAATATGAGTATATTAATCAATCAGGATACTGAACTTATGATTATTGGTATCACAGGAAAACAGGGCCGTACTCACTGCATGCGTACATTGGAAAGTGGTGCAAAACTCCTTGCCGGTGTTGCACCGGGAAAGGGCGGACAGAAAGTAGAGGGCGTACCTGTATTTGAAACTGTTGCAGACGCAAAAATTAAATTTCCGGGAATTGAATCCGCAATGCTACTTGTACCTCCAAAATTCGTTAAAGATGCCGCTATGAGGGCACTACATGAAGGAATCAAGCTACTGGTAATTATCACAGAATTCGTTCCGGTTCTGGATGTGTTAGAGATTGTCAATGAAGCCAAAATACTGGGTGCAAAAGTTGTTGGACCGAATACAATAGGTATCATTTCACCGGGGAAGTCTAAGTTGGGAATTATGCCGGATTATATTTATGGGAAAGGGCATATTGGTATCATTTCCCGAAGCGGAACACTGACACATGAGACGGCTTCAAACCTTACTTTTAAGGGGTTCGGACTTTCTACCTGTGGGAATCGGTGGAGATTCAATAATCGGCATGAATCACGCAGACATATTGGAACTGTTTGCCAAAGATGACGAAACCGATGCGATTGTGATAATCGGAGAAATAGGCGGAACAAGTGAAGAGATGGCAGCGGCTAAGATCAAAGAGCTGGGGATGAAAAAGCCGGTATATGCTTATATCGCAGGAATGTACGCTCCGGAGAATAAGCGCATGGGGCATGCCGGTGCAATTGTAAGCGGCGGTATGGGAACTGTAAAATCAAAAGTAGCGGCATTGGAAGATGCAGGTGTTACAGTATGTCCAACACTTGGAAAGATCGTGGAGTGCATCGATGAGTACAATATACACACCGATGGAAGATTAAAAACACTGGCGCCGCAAATTGACTAATCGTAAAATACACATAGGAGCAATAAATAAAATGAAAGAGTTTAGTTTTAAAATACCGCAGAATATAGAATTTGGAGCAGGCAGTTTGAATAAACTTCCGGAGATTTTAAAAGAAGTCGGCTCGGAACATGTGTTTCTTATATCAGATCATGGACTGGAAAGAATTGGTGTTGTAGATAGGATTCAGAATATTATCGAAGCCAGTGGCATCAAGTGTACAAAGTATCTGGAAGTCATTTCTAATCCTACGATTAATATTGTCAATGAAGCGACAGCGTTTTATCATAAATGTGGTGCGACAAGTCTTGTGGCACTAGGCGGTGGAAGCCCAATGGATGTGGCGAAGGCAGTAGGAGTGCTGGCGAATTATGGAGGTAATATCACAGACTATGAAGGTCTCTGTAAAGTTCCGGGAACGATTGTACCTATGATTGCGATTCCAACGACTGCAGGAACTGGAAGTGAAGTAACAGCATCTGCCGTAATTACAGATGAAGAGAGAAACTATAAACTGTCCATTATCAGCTATGAAATCATTCCGAAATATGCAGTACTTGATCCAGAATTGATTATGACAGCACCGGCATCTATCGCAGCATCTTGTGGAATTGATGCATTGATTCACGCGATGGAGGCTTATGTGTCTGTGATGGCAACACCTTTCTCAGATGCAATGGCTGAGAAAGCAATGGAGCTGATCGGCGGAAATATTCGTCGTTTTGTTGCCAACCGAAAGGATGAAGATGCTGCATGTGCTATGATGGCAGGCTGTAATTTTGCAGGAATCGCATTCGCGTGGGCAAAACTTGGAAATGTTCATGCCATGAGCCATCCGGTCAGTACTTATTTCCATGTTCCCCATGGTGTGGCAAATGCAGTAATTCTGCCTTCAGTCATAGAATACAATGCGTTGGCGGATCATGGCCGCTATGCGAAAATTTATGGTTATATCACAGGTAAAGATCCGCAAATCGATTTCAAGCCGGAAATGCTTGTGGAAGCAGTAAAAAAGCTAAATGCAGAACTTGGTCTCCCGAGTTCTCTGTCAGAAATCGGTGTTACTGAAGATAAAATCCCGCAAATGGCAGAAGATGCAATGAAAAGTGCAAATGTTCAGGTGAATCCGCGACAGACAATGGAAAAAG
>OLSM01001244.1_pt1 | contig 19696 bp, 34 predicted proteins | sample 1672721 | NCBI WGS metagenome assembly OLSM01 (sample SAMEA3136717, study PRJEB25190) | human gut metagenome | reverse complement strand
CATTGCCAATGTCCACCTTAAAGGTGGTGTTGGGCAGAGCCTCTACCACAGTGCCCTCAAGCTCGATCATGTCGCTTTTAGCCAAGCGTCATACCTCCTCGATCTTCACTGAACTTGCCTTGTCACGAAAAGCGGCCAGCGCTCTCCTGATTTCACTGTCCAGCACCGGCTCACCGTTCTGGATGCGGCCGGTGACCGGGTGTGTCCAGAGCCCCATGGAAACAACGTGCTTGCGCCGTTTTTTCTTGGAAGCCTTCACTGTTCTTCTCTTCCCGTCCGCCAGCCACAAAAAGTCTCCTTCCGCACGTAAAATGTAGAAGATGCCTTCCTGGTCGTGACCGGCGACGGAACGCACGATTTCTCCAGGTCTGAAATCCATGCACCCGTTCCTCATTCCGCAACGGTGAGAATTTCTGGCTCACCGCTTGTAATCAGGATCGTATTTTCGTAGTGGGCGGCAAGAGTGCCGTCGGCGGTTTTCACCGTCCAGCCGTCGGAAAGCACCTTCACTTCCCAACCTCCCGCGTTTACCATGGGTTCCACCGCGATGGTCATCCCCGGCACCAGCCGGGAGCCATGACCGGGATTCCCATAGTTGGGCACCTCCGGGGCCTCGTGGAGATTTTTGCCAACGCCATGCCCCACATATTCCCGCACCACAGAACATCCGTTTTCTTCCACGTATTTCTGTACGGCGTGGGAAATGTCCGACACGCGATAGCCCTTGCGGGCAAACTTCATCCCTTCCCAGAAACTCTGTTCTGTCACGGCAATCAGTTTGGCCGCCTCGTCGCTCACCTTGCCGCAGGGGAAGGTAGCGGCGCAGTCTCCGTGGTAGCCGCCAATATAGGCGCCCACATCCACGCTAACAATGTCGCCTTCCATTAAAATCCGCTTCTTGGACGGAATTCCGTGGATGACTTCATCATTCACCGAAATACAGGCGGAGCCGGGAAACCCATTGTAATTCAGAAAAGAGGGCGCCGCCCCCTGGCTTTCGATGAATTTGCGAACTGCGGTATCTATTTCAAGAGTGGATACGCCCGGACGTACCATTTTGCCCGCTAGGGCGCGGGCCGCCGCGGTAATTTGTCCGGCAATGCGCATCCGCTCAATATCCCTGGGGGACTTTAAGGAAATCATTCCGTCAGCCCCAATACTGCAAGGATCGCAACCGTTGTTTCGCCCGGCGTGGGCTGGTTGTTTACGGTCTTAAGCAAATTCCTGGTTGCATAAAACTCCTTCAGAGGCTCGGTTTCCTGGTGATAAACCTCCAGGCGGCTCTTCACCACCTCAGGCTTATCATCCTTCCGGAACTCCAGTTCGCCGCCGCAGGTATCGCAGACGCCTTCCTTTTGGGGAGGCAGGTTCCGCACATGGTAGGGCGCGCCGCACTTTGCGCAGACGCGTCGACCGGACATGCGCTCCACGATCTCGTTATCGGAAATTTCCAGAGAAACCACGGCGTCAAAGGAGACGCCGGCCTGCTCCAGGGCCTCGGCCTGGGGAATGGTGCGAGGCACCCCATCCAGGATAAAGCCCTTGGCGCAGTCAGCTTCAGCCAGACGCTCGGTAATCACGCCGATAATCACTTCGTCAGGCACCAACTTACCAGCATCCATATACTCCTTGGCTTTAAGGCCAATGGGCGTACCGTTTTTCACGGCGGCCCGGAGGATATTGCCGGTGGAGATGGTGGGGATGGAAAGCTTTTTGGTGAGGATCTCCGCCTGCGTGCCTTTACCGGCGCCCGGAGGGCCCAATAAAATCAATTTCATATCCGTTACCTCTTATTCCAAGAAGCCCTTGTAATGCCGCATGAGCATCTGGGCCTCCAGCATCTTGACCGTCTCCAAGGCAACGCCGACCACGATGATGACCGAGGTGCCGCCGATGGACATGGAGTGGATGCTGGTGATGTTACCGGTGATAATCGGCAGAATGGCCACAATACCCAGATAGATGGCGCCGAATAAAGTCAAACGGCTCAGCACACGGGCCAGGAAATCCGCCGTGGGACGGCCAGGCCGGAAACCCGGGATGAAACCGCCGTTCTTCTTCAAGTTGTTGGCTACCTCTATGGGGTTGAACTGGATGCTGGTATAGAAATAGCTGAACAGCAGGATCAGCAGGAAATACACAACCATATAAATGATGGACGTGGTATCAAATGCCTTCAGGAAAGTATTCCAGCCTGAGCCCTCCACCTGAGAGGAGGGAACGAACATACCGATGGTGGCAGGCAGCGTCGCAATGGACTGGGCGAAGATGATGGGAAGCACGCCGGCCATATTCAGCTTCATGGGAATATGGCTGGACTGTCCGCCGTAAACCTTCCGTCCCACCACGCGCTTGGCGTACTGAACGGGAATCTTCCGCTCCGCATTGGAGATGAAGACAATAAATACCACCAGCACCAGCATGCCGATTAACAGCAGAACCGCGATGCCCGGATGCATCTTCCCCGCATTATAAGCCTGGATGGCTTCATCCGTCCAGCCGGTCATGTCAATGTTGCTGAAGAAGCGGGATATGCCGACTGCCATGGTGCTAATCATCGTGGGAGCGCGGGAAATAATACCGGTAAAGAGGATAATGGAAATACCGTTACCAACGCCGAACTCAGTAATCTGTTCTCCCAACCACATCAGGAAGACGGAACCCGCGGTGAAAGACAGCACGATCACGATGCCAGCCCAGATGCCGTTATCGCTGAGCAGCTTATAGCTCCGGATCAGGGCATAGTATCCGTAGCCCTGAAGCAGACCGATGGCCAGCGTGGCATACCGGGTGATGGACTGAATCTTCTTTTTGCCCTCTTCGCCGCCATCCTTCGCCAGTCGTTCCAATGCCGGAATGGCGATGGTGAGAAGCTGAATAATAATGGAGGCGTTGATATAGGGCTGAATGGACAACGCAAACAGGGTCGCATGGGAGAATGCGCTGCCGCTCATGGTATTCAGCAAGCCGAAGATGGTGCCAGAGTTGGCGGCAATGGCCTGCTGGAGTAATTCTGTGTTGATATAGGGCACGGGAATCGCAGCGCCCAAACGGAAGATCAGTAAAGCAAAGAGCGTAAACAGGAGCTTGTTGCGCAGCTCCGGAATTTTCCATGCGTTACGGATGGTCTGAATCACTTAGACCACCTCTGCCTTCCCGCCTGCTTCCTCGATTTTTGCCTTCGCAGACGCGGAGAACGCAGAAGCGCGGACAGTCAGTTTCTTGCTCAGAGTGCCGTTGCCCAGCACTTTGACGCCATATTCACACTTGGAAAGGATTCCCTTTTCCAACAGATCGCAAACATTGACCACCGCGCCGTCGTCAAACTGATTCAGAGAGGACACGTTGACCGCTTCCAGGGGTTTTGCGAAGATGTTGTGGAAGCCTCTCTTCGGGATTCGGCGGGCCAGAGGCATCTGGCCGCCTTCAAAGCCCACGCGGACACCGCCGCCGGAACGGGCCTTCTGGCCCTTGTGGCCGCGACCGGCTGTCTTGCCGTTGCCGGTGCCATGGCCTCTTCCCTTCCGCTTGTTGGGGAAGGTAGAACCGGGGGCGGGAGAAAGTTCATGCAGATTCATTTGCGCACCTCCTTACTTTTCCTCGGTTACCTGCAGCAGGTAGCCGATGTGGGCGATTTTACCCTGGGTGGCGGGGTTATCGGGCTGTACAGTCGTATCGCCGATCTTGCGCAGGCCCAGAGCTTCGGCGGTCGCCTTATGCTTCGCAATGCGACCGTTCAGGCTCTTCACCAGCTTAATGTTCAGATTTGCCATCGTACTCAGCCCTCCTTAACCTAAGATTTCTTCCACGCTCTTGCCGCGGGTACGGGCCACCTGCTCAGGGCCACGAAGGCTCTTCAGGCCAACCATGGTTGCAGTGACCACGTTCTGCGGATTGTTGGAGCGCAGACACTTGGTACGGATATCCTTGATCCCAGCAGCCTCCAAAACGGCACGAACCGGACCGCCGGCGATGACGCCGGTACCGGGAGCCGCAGGCTTGAGGAGGACGCGGCCTGCGCCGAACTCACCGATCACTTCGTGGGGGATGGTGGTGCCGGACAGGCTGATTTGGACCATGTTCTTCTTGGCGTCTTCAATGCCCTTACGGATCGCTTCGGGCACCTCGGCGGCCTTGCCCAGACCAAATCCGACTTTGCCCTTCTCATCGCCGACGACGACCAGAGCGGAAAACTTGAAGATGCGGCCGCCCTTCACGGTCTTGCTGACACGGTTCAGGGCAACGACTTTTTCGGTAAATTCGCTGGGTTCTCTTTCAAATCTTGCCACGGTATTGTTTCCTCCTCCCCTTAAAATGTCAGGCCGCCTTCACGAGCGCCCTCGGCCAGAGCCTTAACGCGTCCGTGATACAGGTAGCCGCCGCGGTCAAAGACCACGTTTTCAATGCCTTTGTCTTTTGCACGCTGGGCAATGGCCTGGCCGACCTTTTGAGCGGCCTCACAGTTGTTGCCCTTGCCCTCAAAGCTCTTCTCCAAAGAAGAGGCGGATACCAGGGTTACCCCGTTGGTATCGTCAATGATCTGTGCATAGATGTTTGTTCCGCTGCGGAACACGTTCAGACGGGGTCTCTCGGGAGTGCCGGAGACTTTCCCGCGGACACGCTTATGGCGCTTTAAGCGCTGCGCGCTAGTATCGGGTCTTTTAATCATTTAGGCACACCTCTTTCTTACTTCTTCACGCCGGTCTTGCCTTCCTTGCGGCGGATGACCTCGTCAGTGTATTTAATTCCCTTGCCCTTATACGGCTCAGGAGGTCTTTTTTCTCTGACTTCAGCGGCAAACTGACCCACATGCTGCTTGCTGTTGCCGCTGATTACAATTTTGTTGGGCGTGGGAACATCAATGGTGATGCCTTCCGGCTCCTCCACGATGACCTGGTGAGAGAACCCGATGTTCATCACCAGCTTCTTCCCCTCCTTGGCCACACGGTAGCCAACGCCGTTCACGTCCAGTTCCTTTTTATAGCCCTCGGTTACGCCAGTCACCATGTTGCTGACTAACGTGCGGGTCAGGCCGTGCAGGGAACGATTTTCCTTCTCGTCGTTGGGGCGGGTGACGGTGATCACATTGCCCTCCTGGGTAATGGTCATCTTGTCGGACAGTTTCTGGGTCAGGGTGCCGCGGGGCCCCTTGACGGTGACCAGATTGCCCTCAGCCACGTTAACCTCGACATTTGCGGGAAGGGTAATGGGCATTTTTCCTATTCTAGACATACTGCTCTCCCCTCCTTACCAGACAAACGCCAAGACTTCGCCGCCGACATGGGCCGAACGGGCAGCCTTGTCGGTCATAACGCCCTTGGACGTGGATACAATCGCGATGCCCAAGCCACGCAGAACCTTGGGCAGCTCATCAGCGCCGGCATACACGCGGAGACCGGGCTTCGATACGCGGCGCAGGCCGGAAATGACCTTTTCTTTGCCGGCACTGTACTTCAAGGTGATGTGAATCATGCCCTGAGCGCTGTCGTCCAGCACCTGGAAGGACTTGATATAGCCCTCGTCCAGCAGAATCTGGGCAATCGCCTTCTTCATGTTGGAAGCGGGTACATCCACGGTGGTGTGCTTGGCATTGTTCGCGTTGCGGATCCGAGTGAGCATATCCGCAATGGGATCTGTGATGTGCATAAGGTAGTTACCTCCTATAAAATTACAGATGACAATCTGTATCGGCGGCAAGGTATCGACTCTTGCAAAGCCGACCTTTTGCCGCCGGCGAGGGACTTCATTGGGATTACCAGGACGCTTTCTTTACGCCGGGAATCTGACCCTTGTGGGCCAGCTCACGGAAGCAGATCCGGCAGATGCCGTAGTCGCGCAGGTAAGCATGGGGACGGCCGCAGATTTTGCAGCGGTTATACCGACGGCTGGAATACTTGGGCTCGGCCTGCTGCTTCAGGATCATCGATTTCTTAGCCATGTTTCTCCTCCCGATCAGTTCTTCGCGAAGGGAGCGCCGATGAGCCCCAAGAGCTCTCTTGCTTCCTCGTCGGTGTTGGCAGTGGTGCAGATGACGATATCCATACCACGGATCTTATCGATCTTATCGTATTCAATCTCAGGGAAGATCAGCTGTTCCTTTACGCCCAGGGCATAGTTGCCGCGGCCGTCGAAGGCGTTGGGATTGATGCCGCGGAAGTCACGGACGCGGGGCAGGGCCACGTTGAACAAACGGTCCAAAAACTCCCACATCATGTCGGCGCGCAGGGTCACCTTTGCGCCGATGGGCATTCCTTCACGGAGCTTAAAGTTTGCCACGGACTTCTTGGCGTGGGTCACAATGGCCTTCTGTCCGGTGATGGCGTTCAGGTCACGGACAACAGCCTCCAGAACCTTCGCGTTGTCGCGGGCCTCGCCGCAGCCAACATTCACCACGACCTTATCGATCTTGGGGATCTGCATGGTGCTCTTATAGCTGAACTTCTGCATGAGAGCAGGAGCAACTTCCTGGCTGTACTTGGTCTTCAAAGTCGGCATGTTCGTTTACTCCTCCTCTCTTAAATCTCGGCGCCGCACTTTTTGCAAACGCGGACACGCTTGCCGTCGGCGCCAACGCGGCTGGCCGGACGGGTGGGCTTGTCGCACTTGGGGCAGACGCGCATTACTTTCGAAGCGTACAGGGGCGCTTCCTTCTTGAGGATGCCGCCCTCATCGCCCTGCTTGCGGGGGCGCGTGTGACGGGAGACCACATTGATCTTCTCCACCACAACCTTACCGCTCTTGGGCATGACCTCCAGGACCTTGCCCTTTTGGCCTTTATCCTTACCGGACAGAACGACGACCACGTCGTCCTTCTTAATGCTCATAGTATTCATCTTTTTCGCTTAACCCCCTTACAGTACTTCGGGAGCCAGGGACAGGATCTTCATGTAATCCTTGTCGCGGAGCTCACGGGCGACCGGGCCAAAGATCCGGGTCCCTCTGGGGTTCTTGTCCTCCTTGATGAGGACCGCTGCATTGTCGTCGAAACGGACATAGCTGCCGTCCGCGCGGCGGACGCCCCGGGCGGAACGCACGATGACCGCCTTCACGACCTCGCCCTTCTTAACGGTGCCGCCGGGTGCGGCCTTCCGCACGGAAGCCACGACCACATCGCCGATGTTGCCGTATTTCCGGGTAGAACCGCCCAGAACGCGGATGGTTTTAATTTCCTTGGCGCCGGTATTATCCGCCACCTTCAGATAGGATTCCTGCTGGATCATTTACGGCACCTCCTTACTTCGCCTTTTCAATGATCTCAACCACGCGCCATCTCTTATCTTTGGACAGAGGACGGGTCTCCATGACCTTGACTCTGTCGCCGATGCCGCACTGATTGTTCTCATCGTGAGCTTTGAGTTTATAGGTTCTCTTAACGATTTTCTTATACAGGGGGTGCGCCACACGGTCGGCGATGGCCACCACCACGGTCTTATCCATCTTGTCCGAAACCACCAGGCCGACTCTGGTCTTACGGGAAGAAGTTCTGTTTTCACTCATGATTCAGTTCCTCCTTACTGACCAGCGAGCTGTTGCTCACGGATAATGGTTTTGACTCTGGCAATGTCCTTCTTGACTTCTGCAATCCGGACGGGGTTATCGAGCTGATTGGTAGCATGCTGCAGCCGGAGCTGGAACAGGTCTTTTTTCAGCTCGCCGAGCTTACCTTCCAGCTCGGCAGCAGACAACTTGCGAACCTCATTTGCCTTCATCATGCTTCACCACCATTCTCGGTCTCGGGAGCCTCTTCTTTGGCAACGATTTTGCACTTGATAGGCAGCTTGTGGCTGGCCAGACGGAGGGCCTCACGGGCAACCTCTTCAGAGACGCCGGCGATTTCGAACATCACGCGGCCGGGTTTGACCACGGCCACCCAGTACTCGGGGGAGCCTTTACCGGAACCCATGCGGGTCTCGGCGGGTTTCTCGGTGATGGGCTTATCAGGGAAAATCTTGATCCAAACCTTACCGCCACGCTTGGTGTAACGAGTCATGGCGATACGGGCGGCCTCGATCTGGTTGCTGGTGATCCAACTGGGTTCGGTGGCCACCAGGCCGAACTCACCGTAGGTCACGGTGTTGCCGCGAGTGGCCTTGCCCTTCAGGCGGCCACGGTGAACGCGGCGGTACTTCACTCTCTTAGGCAGCAGCATTAGTTGGAGCCTCCTTCCTTGGGAGCAGCGGGGCCACCGGCGGGGCGGGGGCCACGGTTGTTGTTGTAACCACCCTGGGGACGATTACCACCAAAACCGGGCTTCCGATCGCGGTTAAAGCCGCCTCTCCGGTCTCCGTCGCGACGACGGGGGGGACGCTCCTTAAAGTTCTTGGTGTCCAGGGTACGGGGGGTTGTGCGGAGGGTCTGGCTCAGGATTTCTCCCTTATAGATCCAAACCTTGATACCGATGCGGCCGTAAGTGGTAGCGGCCTCCGTAAAGCCGTAGTCAATGTCGGCGCGGATGGTCTGCAGGGGAATGGTGCCGTCGTGATAGCACTCAGAGCGGGCGATTTCCGCGCCGCCCAGACGGCCGGACACCTTCACCTTAATGCCGCGGGCGCCCATTCTCATAGCGCGGCCCATGGCGTTTTTCATGGCGCGGCGGAAGGAAATTCTCTTTTCCAGCTGCTGCGCAATGTTCTCCGCCACCAGTTGTGCGGTGGTGTCGGCGTTTTTAACCTCCACGATGTTCAGCACAACGGGCTTGCCCAGCTTTTTCTCCAGCTCCAGGCGCAGGCGCTCAATATCGGCGCCGCCCTTGCCGATCACCACGCCGGGGCGGGCGCAGTGCAGATAGATGCGGATCTTGGCGTTGTCGCGCTCGATCTCGATCTTGGGGATTCCGGCGGAATACAGACGCTTTTTCAGGTCCTTACGCAGGTTGTAGTCCTCCACGATCAGGTCGCCCACTTTTTCATCGCGGGCATACCAGCGGGAATCCCAGTCCTTAATGACACCCACGCGAAGACCGTGGGGATTCACTTTCTGTCCCATGTGTTCTGCCTCCTCCCTTTTATTCCTTCTCAGCCACCACCAGGGTGACGTGAGAGGTTCTTTTATTGATGCGGAACGCACGGCCCTGCGCGCGAGGCTGAATGCGCTTAATGATGGGGCCGGGGTTGGCAAAGATCTCGGAGACGTAGAGTCTCTCGGGGTCCATGCTGTGGTTGTTTTCCGCATTGGCCGCTGCGCTCTTGAGGAGCTTCATCAGAGGCTCAGAAGCGGCCTTCGGCGTGGTCAGCAGAATCGCCGTCGCCTGGGGCACGCTCTTGCCGCGGATCAAATCGCACACGATCTTCACCTTACGGGGAGAGATGCGAACATAATTCAGATGCGCTTTTGCTTCCATTTTCTCTCCTCCTTACTTACCGGTTTTACTGCCGGCATGGCCGCGGTAGGTGCGGGTGGGGGCGAATTCGCCCAGCTTGTGACCCACCATGTCCTCCGTCACGTAGACGGGAACATGCTTCCGACCGTCATGCACAGCAAAGGTATGTCCGACGAAAGCGGGGAAGATCGTGGAGGCGCGGCTCCAGGTCTTCAGCACCTTCTTTTCGCCGTTCTGATTCATTTCGTTTACCCGCTTCAGCAGCTCAGGAGCGCAAAAGGGGCCTTTCTTGATGCTTCTGCTCATATCTCAACTGCCTCCTTACTTCGCATCGCGGCGCTTGACGATAAACTTATCCGTCTGGTTCTTCTTCTTGCGGGTCTTGTAGCCCATCGCAGGCTTACCCCAAGGGGTAACAGGGCCGGGACGGCCCACAGGGGATTTGCCCTCACCACCGCCGTGGGGGTGGTCGTTGGGGTTCATGACGGAACCGCGCACGGTGGGCCGCCAGCCCATGTGGCGCTTCCGGCCGGCTTTACCGATGGAGATGTTCTCGTGATCGATATTGCCAACCTGGCCGATGGTGGCCTTGCACTCCAGCCGAACGATCCGGACTTCACCGGAGGGCAGGCGGATCTGCGCCACGCCGTTTTCCTTGGCCATGAGCTGGGCGGAGACGCCGGCGGAACGAACCAGCTGGGCGCCCTTGCCGGGATACAGCTCAATGTTATGAATCACGGTGCCGGTGGGGATGGCGGACAGGGGCAGGCAGTTGCCGGGCTTAATGTCGGCTGCCGCGCCGGACAGGATGCTGTCGCCAGCCTTCAGACCCACAGGGGCCAGGATATATCTCTTCTCGCCGTCCTCGTACTGAACCAGCGCGATGTTGGCGGAGCGGTTGGGGTCATACTCCAGGCGGAGCACGGTGGCCTTCATGTCCACCTTATCCCGCTTAAAGTCAATGATACGGTACTTTCTTTTGTTGCCGCCGCCGCGATGGCGGACGGTGATACGGCCATAGCTGTTGCGACCTGCGTTCTTTTTAAGAGTTTCGGTCAGGCTGCGCTCAGGCTTAGCCTTCTTATCAATGCCTTCAAACGCGGAAACCGTCATATGGCGGCGAGACGGCGTTGTCGGCTTATAGCTCTTAATAGCCATGTTGCGTTACCTCCTTATACCATTCCCTCGAAGAACTCGATGGGCTTGGAATCGGCAGTCAGGGTGATGATTGCCTTCTTCCGGCTGGGGCGGCGGCCTGCGGGATAGCGGCCGGTGCGCTTCAGCTTACCCTGCTGATTCAGGGTGTTGACCTTCACGACCTTTACACCGAAGATCTCCTCCACCGCTTTGGCGATTTCGATCTTGTTGGCGTCCTTCGCCACTTCAAACACGTACTTTTTCAGTTCGGTTTCGGCCATGGACTGTTCGGTGATGACAGGGCGCTTGATAATATCGTAAGCGGTCTTCATGCGAACACCTCCTCGATGATGGCCAGAGCTTTCTGGTCAATAATGAGCTTCTCGGCGTTCACGATGTCGTACACGCTGAGGATGGTGGCGGTGGTGGTGGTGACGCCGGGGATGTTCCGGGCGGACTTGTACACATTCTCCCGAACCTCGGGGGTCACCAGGATGGTTTTCTTGGCCTCGACCTTGTTCAAAAAGTCGGCCATGGTCTTGGTCTTGGTCTCGCTCATGGCCAAATCGTCCACAACCAGCAGATTGCCGGCCGCGGCCTTGGCGGAGAGAGCGGACTTTAATGCCAGTCTCTTCAGCTTACGGTTCAGGCGATAGCTGTAATCACGGGGCTTGGGTGCGAACACGATGCCGCCGTGGGTCCACTGAGGAGCCCGGGTGCTGCCCTGACGGGCACGGCCGGTGCCCTTCTGACGCCAAGGCTTTCTGCCGCCGCCGGAAACCTCCGCACGGGTCAGAGCGCTCTGAGTGCCCTGACGGCAGTTGGCCAGATGGTTCTTCACCACCGCGTGAACGGCGGGCATGTTGGGCTCTACGCCGAACACGGCCTCGGAGAGTTCCACCTCGCCGACCTGCTGGCCGGCCATATTATACAAACTTGCTTTAGGCATTTTTCAACTCTCCTTTCTTTACCGATTTCTGGCGGAAGCCTTCTGGGGATTGACACGAGCGGAAGCCTTCTGGGGATTGGTGGAGATGCCTGCCTCGCCCTTCTTCTCCAGGATGGTCTTCACGGTGGACTTCAGGTACACCAAACCGCCCTTGGGGCCGGGAATTGCGCCGCAGACCGCGATCAGGTTGAACTCGGGGTCCACCTTCACCACGTCCAGGTTCTGCACCGTGACCTGCTCAGCGCCCATATGACCGGCGCCGATCTTACCCTTAAAGATCCGAGAGGGGTCGGTACCTGATCCCATGGAACCGGCATGGCGGTGGACAGGGCCGCCGCCGTGGGTCATGGGGGTCCGGCCGGCGTTCCAGCGCTTCACCACGCCGGCGAAGCCTTTACCTTTGCTGGTGCCGGTCACGTCGATGTGGTCGCCAGGAGCGAACATATCGGCGGTAATCACGTCGCCCACACTTAAGTCGGCGGCTTTATCCAGCTTAAACTCTTTGAGGACCTTCTTCATCGGTACCTCTGCTTTTTTCAGATGGCCCTGTTCCGGCTGGGTGAGCTTCTTTTCCGCAACGTCCTGGAAGCCCAGCTGCACGGCGTCGTAGCCGTCCTTTTCCGCGGTCTTTTTCTGCACAACAACGCAGGGTCCTGCTTCAATCACAGTGACCGGGATGACCTTACCGGCTTCGTCGAAGATCTGCGTCATGCCGACCTTCTTGCCGATGATGGCCTTTTCCATTTGATTTCCTCCTTAATAAGGTTATTGGTTGACAAACGTGACCCAAAACCGTCATTGGTTTGCCAACATGACCCGCCCGTCTCGCAAGTCGACGGGCAGCGGTACTCACGTAAGGGGTGCGGCGTCTTTACAGTTTAATCTCGATTTCGACGCCGGCGGGGAGATCCAGACTCATCAGCGCTTCCACAGTCTTGGGAGTCGGCTTAATAATGTCGATCAGACGCTTATGGGTGCGGCGCTCAAACTGCTCACGGCTATCCTTATACTTATGGACAGCGCGGAGAATGGTAACAATCTCCTTTTTGGTGGGCAGGGGGATGGGGCCGGACACGGAAGCGCCGGTGCGCTTTGCGGTTTCTACGATCTTTTCTGCGCTCTGATCGATGAGCTGATGGTCGTAGGCCTTAAGCCGGATGCGAATGCTTTCATTCTGAGCTGCCATGTTTGTTGTTTCCTCCTTAAACATACGAAGTGACCTTGTCTCTGCCTCGCTTCGTACGGTGAAAAATCCCGTACACTTTTCCGTGCGTATCATTCTCTGTCATGAAGAAAGCCGGCGCAGGATGCCCGGCCAGTCTCCTTCTCGCAGGGCGATATACGCCATGCAACAGGATTTCTCAGCCGCCCGATTCTCGCTCGGACATACTCCGCGGAAGTTACCGGCTGATCGCCGCAATCTCCCGCATCATCGCAATCTGTGCCCAAACAGGCACTTGAGTAGTTTACAATAGGAATGAGCGATTGTCAAGTGCATTTTACAAGATTTTTTCATTTTCTCCCATCCCCTCTCACCTGGTGAAATATTTTAGTTTTTTTGAAAATATTAGTTGACAAAGCGGGCTTGTTCGGTTATACTGAATCTCGCCCTGTGTCAGGGAAACAGTATGGCGGCATAGCTCAGTTGGCTAGAGCACACGGTTCATACCCACTGGTTCAAATCCAGTTGCCGCTACCATGGTCCCCTCACCGTTTAGAGGACCGTGTCGGCCCGTTGGTCAAGTGGTTAAGACACCGCCCTTTCACGGCGGTAACACGAGTTCGAGTCTCGTACGGGTCACCATACGGAGGCATAGCTCAGCTGGTAGAGCGCTCGCCTCACACGCGAGAGGTCACAGATTCGAGTTCTGTTGTCTCCACCAAGAAGAATCCCTTAGGCCTTGTAGCCTAAGGGATTCTTCTTATCTCTTTTATACTGTTGTCTTTATGTCAGTTTTCAACTGGTACGACAGTTGTACGACACTTGTACCGAGTTTTTCTTCCATAGAACACTTCAAAGCTGCGCTGATAGAATATTTGGATTACTATAACAACCGCAGGGCAAAGGCATAACGCAAGGGCTTGCCGCCCGCGATTCACAGACTGCAAGCCCTTGGGGCTGCTTATCTTAATTTATTTGTCTAACTTTTTGGGAGCACTTCATACTCTTCAAGTTGGGGCGTTTTCTTTTCAGTATTTTGTGTTAAGATTAGCTCCAGCAGATGCAACGCACGCCGCCTATGTAGCCAGGACGGTTTGTCCATAAGGTAACAGAGATCTTATCACCTTTTCGAATGCTAATGTTTTCAAGAACGACACCGGCATAGGGCGTGCCATCTTTCACATCAATGTTGCGCTTGTAGGTTCTAGAGCCAATTTTTATGGTAGCTTCCATGGTACCGGTTACTTTAGGGTAATCAATAATAAATTGAAATAGATTATTATCGGTGGTAGCGACGCCAGATCCAACGACTTGATAAGTGCTATCGATGCGCATTTGGCCCCCTTCAAAAATTTGTTCCCAATATGATCTGGAAGAAATTTTTTCCGCGATTGGGTTTTCTGCGATATTCTCGACAGGAATCGTCGCTGCGTTGGCGGATCCGACAAGTGCAAACATGAGACATCCAGCAAGAGCGGTACTGACTACTTTTTTAATCTCCATATTCATGAGTCCTTTCCTTATATATGTTATGGTTGCTATGATGATTGCCGGCATCTAAAACATACCACATCATTTTTTAATTGTCAATCAAAAAACAGTATAAAACCAATAATAAATGCAGCAATAACCAACGTTTCTCGCCCTCCGTTTTCTGCGCAACTGGCCGACGTGAGTGTTTTGTTTCCTATGCCTACGACCAGGGCTATGCCAAAGGGGTGTCGAAGAATAAGTTTGGCGCAAATGATACCGTGACCTCGGAAATGTATCTCACCTTTATGCTCCGGGCCCTGGGATATACGGAGGGGGATCGCGGGGAATTCGGTTGGAACTCTCCATGGGGGCTGGCCGCCTGGTGTGGCATTTTACCTATTCAGATGGATCGAAATCATTTCCTGCGGGCCGACGTGGCGAGCGTGACCTGCGCAGCGTTATATGCCAAGCGCAGAGGTTCGGAGCGCACGTTACAGGAACAATTAGTGTCCGAGGGCGCTTTTACGGCGGAACAATTTGTTGAGGCTTTCCCATCCGACCCGTTTGCAGAGTTCCGGCGTATTGATCAAAAGGTCACCGAGGCCATTGTGGCCCAGAGGCCGGTGGGGCAGATTGACTACAATAAATGCCTTTTGGAGAACCACATGATTACCTCAATTGTGGAGGCCGATGGAGAATTGGATATCACTGCCATGGTGTGTTTGGGGTCGGCTACGCTTGAGCCGGCTGGGCATGTTAGTAGCACTTTGGCGGGATCTGAGCCGTGGCGTATCGTATTAGACGCCAAGACATTGGAACTTAAATCCTTTCAGGAAAACGCGGAGCTTTTGGACCAATGGGTCCCTCTAGAAAGTACTGCTGCATACAATAAACACTATGATTCACTGAACTTTGGTCTAAACAGAACCTTCTTTGTCCAGCTCCAGCAACTGCTGGATCATGGTGCGATAGCATATAGAAGCCCTACCTATGAGGATGCGATGAAAGACCTGAAAAATACTTCCTTTTATCGAGAGGCCTAACAATGGAAACAGAGTTGTGCACCATTGTCATGTGGTACGTGTCTGGTACGGCACATGGCGATTTGTTGCATCTGACTTTGGTTTATAAAAAGGGTTCCCCTTTGGGCGAGGGGGTCACCGTATCCTTACCCCTGCCGGAGGACACGCCGTTATGGGGGGGAACCGACTCAGAGCCCACGGAGATCAGGTTTAGCGACGACAATTCGACACTTTACTATTCTTACCACTATGAGGAACCCATCTATGGAGATTTTCAAACGGAGAGGAAACAGGTACACGAAGCCGGCACATATCAGTACACGGTGGATTTGGTCACAGGAGAGGCCGCTTTAAAATTGATTCCCAACAAGTGAATTGATACGCCCCCGTCACCCAGGCCAAAAACCTGCGCGGCGGGGGCTTTTTTTGTCTGCCCTACACAGTCCATACTAAGTATGGTATTATTTCAAGCAAACAGAATGAACTATCCGACTCTATGATGCAGCGTGCGTCGGTCGGAGCAGAAACACAGTAGCAAACGAGTGAGGTACCTGACGAAAACCTCATTATCGTATCACCCTATTTCAGGCGAAGCTATTTCCTTATTATTGTTATATCTCATCACAAATAGAAATACTATTTTTTTCTCCTTTGACAGATTTGAGCAAGTTGTGTTGTTTTATTAGTGAAAGGAGGCGCGTATGGATACAAAATGGGCCGAACATCTAGTGGATTGCTATGCCGACACACTAATCCGAATTGGCTATACTTGGTTCAAAAACTTGTTTGACGCACAAGATATTTGTCAAATGGCGCTGATAAAAGCTCTTGAGGGAAGAAAAGATTTTTCTTCCCCAGAAGCAGAAAAGGCTTGGGTGATCCGGATAGCAATCAATGAGTGTAAGAACATGAAGAAGAGTGCCTGGTACCGCAAAACTGTCGGCTTGGACGAGGGAATGCACCTTTCCATTGAACCGCCGGAAGATAACGGTGTGTTGGCAAATGTGCAAAAGTTGCCGCTAAAATATCGGCAAGTTATCTATCTTCGGTATTTCGAAGGATATGATGTGCATGAGATTGCTGATTTATTAGGTCAGTCTCCCGCGCTAGTCAGCACACATTTGGCCAGAGCAAAAGCCAAACTCAAGAAAACGATAGGAGGGGAACCCAATGTACGAAAAATATAAAATTGAATTGGACCGTCTTCAACTTTCAGTGGAAGATAAGAAAAATTTGACGGATTCACTTAGCAGGGTAAAAACGGCTACGAAGCGTCCACGCCGGATGCTGCGCCTCTCAACAGCTGCCGCAGTCGCAATTTGCTCGTTGGTTATCGTGGCAAGCGGCGCAGCCATTATGATACCAGTGCTGAGAGATTACTTTGGCGGCCAAGGTTACGACCAGAGTAGCGCATTGCTTGGATATTCTGTAGATCAAGATGGCTGGACGATGAAATTGACTGACTGTGTTGGCAATGATCGATTCCTCTATCTGGGGCTAGAGCTTACAGGTCCCACAGGAACAGTACTAGACCATGACGATTATCAAATAGATTTTGAGTATCATTTCCGCGACCTGAATTCTCATGGCGCGCAGCTTCAGCAGATAGCGGACGCAAATCCCTATGATAATGTTATTCGCTTTATATTATGGATCGAAGGATTTGATTACAGCGACAACGGGCAGTTTGACCACTCTTTCAATGGTCAGCCCATCGAGTTAAAGCTGAATGGCTTGTATCGGAAGGTATGGAATGGCCTGGAGCTTGAACGAATTTATGAAAGTGAAGCTGAATGGGACTTTGGTCATCAGACTATCCGCTATGCCGACAACGCAATCCGATTGGAACCCAATCAAGCTGTCAATGTACTGGATACATCGGCCACAATCACCAGTATAGAAGTAACGCCCATAGGCGTGTGCGTCGTCATTGAAGGGGATGGACTCAAAGGCCATCATACAAATTTTGGCGATGGCAGGTGCTATGGCGAGCCAGATGTTACACTGTATGATAAAACTGGTAACGTATTCCTTCCAGACCGTGAGTTAACGCCCTTTGGAGTTAGAAGCGGTAGCGGATGCGCAGGCGGCACGGATGTTTCGGAAACGGCTTATTTGCGTATTGTTCAGTCCTATGGGTATCTGTTGGATCTGGAGACATTGGGGAGCGTTGAAATCTGCGGTGTAAAGATTCCCCTTAATTGATACTCAATTTGCTACAAGTGTTTGTGTTAGGCGCACCACTTTCGCGCATTATGAAAAATTTGCAGCAGGACCGAATGCATGTTGCGCTTCTTTGAAAGGAATGGAGCGGGCGGGTTCAGCAGGCGATAGAGGCCACCGTGGATGCGGCGACAAAGCAGTTTTTCCCCACCATCTATACCATCGGGTGACAACACCCGTCTCCACCAGCGGGGGCACATCATCCGGGAGCGTCACTTGGACTCGGATGGGAGCTTTGAATGGGAATATCAGTACGAGTACGACGACCACGACAATACGGTCTATTGCAACAACGGCAGAGGCCGTGAGTACGCCATCAAAAACACCTACGACGAGGACGGATACTTAAAGACGGCAATCGTGAGTGAAAAGAACTGGCATACCGGCGAATGGGCCGAGCTGGTCCGCCACGAATACGGCTGCGAGGAGGTTGAAATAGACCTCCCAGAGAATGAAAAAGCCCCGGAACCTACCTGATTGGGTAACGTGAACAGGTCCAAAATGAACGGACAGCACAAAAAAGAGCTCCAGGTAGGAAAAAGCAAGGATGATTCGGAGAGGCGGCGCGAGAGCGGTGCCTCTCCAGTTTTTAACTGGATGCGCTCATGGTTTTAGAAGTAGATGAAGCGATCGATCCAGTCGTTGGCCTCCTCATAGGAAGCGGGCTTGTGACGGTAGATACATTCCGTCTTGAGAATGGAGAAGAAGTTCTCTGCCATAGCGTTGTCATACCAGTTACCCCGCCTTGACATGGACGGCGTAACGCCGTATGCTTGAGTCAGGTTGAAGTATGCTTGAGAGGTGTACTGAAATCCCTGGTCGCTGTGGAGCTGTAACTCCGCAGCGACTTTCCCTTTCTCACCTATCCTAGCAAGACGAATCGTATCCAACACCAGGTTTACCGTCTGCTGCGTCCCGGTCTTGTAAGACACGATGCTGTTGTCATAGAGGTCGCGGATCATGGACAGGTACAACACACCTTGCTTTGTATGGATGTAAGAGATGTCCGTTACCCATTTGCTGTTAGGCCTGTCTGCGTGAAAATCTCTTCATCAGGTTTTCATATTTATGTAGCCCCATTTGTATCCACTTTCTCCTGCGTCGGAATTCAGACAGTAAATCATACTATTTCATGACCCGCAGCACGATTTTAGGATTGCGATAGGTGTTTTGGCTCCTGAGCCCCAACCACATCCGGCGGTAACCATAAATACGGTAGTTTCGCTCCCGTTCAGCGCCGATGATTTTTATCAATTCGGCATCCTTCTCCGGCTTGCCAAACCGCCGGACAAAACCGTAATATCCAGAACCGGCACATCCTGCACACGGGATATTCCGTCCGATGCCGATAGATGACATGGTACTTTATGCTTGCCTTCACCTCCTCCCAGCGGATTGCAGAAAATCCCGCAGCAATTTATTTTCCATCTGTAGCCGTTGTATTTCATATGCCTGCTCTGCCGCTATATCTCTGGGCTGGGCATCCTTGCGTGGTCTGCCTTTGGGACTCGGTACGATCCCCGCCGCCAGCTTGCGCCGCTTCTCCCGCTGTCGCTTAAGTAGTTTTTTGACTACATTTTTGTCCTTGCATCCAAAATGTTCTGCCACTTCACGCTGTGTTTTCCCTGCTGATAGCATTGCCTCAATCTCAGACAACAGCATTTGAACATGTGTATAATCTCGTTTCTCCATGACAATACCCCCTGTTGTAGTCTATTTTCCTACAACAGGGGGTACTTTGTCACGGTCCGTTTTTCCTGGACCTATTCAAAAAACCTGCACGGCGGGGGCTTTTTCTTGCTGGCGGGCGGCTGCGGCGACGGGCTGGTCGGCCCGGACGAAGAAAAGGTTGAATTGAATTTGAATGTTTACACATTGTTATGTCGACCCTCGATTTCTTGCCAAACAAACAGCAACACGCCGCCCACGGCATAGCAGAGCAAATCCACTACATCAAAGGTAGATCCCAACATGACGCGCAAAACCGTATGCTCCCCTGCCCCCAGCAGCTCCGCCAAGTGAAAAAGCTGGCTCAGTTCTACCAGTGCCGCGAAAAGGAATACCCAAAGCGGCAGCAGGCGCGGCGCGTTTCGCCAAACGGCCCGGACCAAGCAATAAATCAGCGCGACGACCAGCACATCACCTATGTATGGCCGTATGAAACGGTCATGTACAAAAAGCGCGATGAACACTTCTATGACGAGCAAGATACAAAAGCCCATCAAATAGGGTACACAGATCTGAAATCGTTTCATGTTCCGTCCTCTTTCACTTTTAGTCCTGGCTTATAGTTTAGCATATAACAACGAATTCGTCCATGTTGTAAGCCACCCCAGTCTTGCCATTGTGCAGGCAGCACAATGCAGCCGCCCCCCACGAAATTATCAACCTGCAAATTTTAATCTCACCAT
>OLSM01001243.1_pt1 | contig 19698 bp, 17 predicted proteins | sample 1672721 | NCBI WGS metagenome assembly OLSM01 (sample SAMEA3136717, study PRJEB25190) | human gut metagenome | reverse complement strand
GAAAAAAGAAATACTACCATATCCCAGATGCGGCTTCGGAGCGTGTTTAAGATGCAGATGAGCATCTTAAACACAGCGACTACAGAGCAGATGGGATATGATATTGTTTCTTTTTTCGTCTGTTTTCTCTCAATGAATCAAATAGTTATTTCTTCTATTTTTGTGTGGTAGTTCCCATGTTGTGTTTTCCATTTCATTATATATATTTTATACTGTACAGAATCTTTAGCTTCTACAAATGGTTCTTCTCTGATGAGATCTGCTTTTATTCCTGCTTCTTTTAATTCTTGTTTTCTTTTTTCTGCTTTTTGCAGAATTTTTTGAATTTTTATATCGTTCTTTGTTCCAAAGGAGCGGTTCGGATAGATTGATGCTGCTTTTTGTAATCTTTTTGTAAGTATGTTGACTATTTTTATATGGTTTTTCCGATGCAGCATGTAAGCGATCCATCTTGACATCATTGTGGAGCTGTTTTTCTTATAATAGGATAAAAGCCGGATAAATGTTTTATCTTCTGCTTCTTTAGCTATTTCTAGCATTAGATTGATGGCTTTTTCAGTAGGCTGCCATGGATTTTCTCTTGGAACAATGTATTTTTCGGGTACGGCAGGGTAACAGCAATAATTTAGTGGTGGAAATTCTACTAAAGAAGCTAACCTTCTTTCTTCCGGGGTGCTGCAGGATTCATCCAGATAGTCGCATTTATCACGCAGGATTGCCAGGCGATATTCTAACACACGCAGGTACTCATACCCTTTTACCCAGAAATGTCCGACATCCCCGTAATTGTATAAATTGTTTTTCTGCAGCAGTGTATCAAAAAACAAGGTTACAACGCTGTCGCCCTGATGCACAACTAATACATACTGTTCTTCTTTTTTATCAAGAACTGCAAGTATCTCCCCTTCATATTCCTTCTGATATTCTCCTGTCATCGTTGCATTATGAAATACAAGAAAACTTTCTACTGCATCATTCATTAAATATACCAGTGATATATCCTGCTGTTTTTGGAATGTATTTTTATGTTTATCTTCTGGGAAGATCAACTCAAATTGATCTTGTTCTAACAGTTCTTCTAATCTATAAAAAACATCCGATAGTTCTAATGGTTCTATCCTGTCGCTAATATCAAACATCACGTTCCTCTAATTATATTCTGTAATCATTTTCTTCAGAATCTCTCAATCTGCTTCTTCTTCCAAAGCTTCAATCAGAAAACTTACTGGTCGAAATCCATCGTTACAGGATATCATTGCAGACTTTTCATTCTTCATCCAACCGTTGTAAATATCTTTTCCGCCATAGGCAAGTGTCATAACAAAAGGGGACATACTCTCCCAGGCACTATCGCACATTCCGTCTGGCTTACTCCATCCATTTGCGATAAAAACCTGTCCTTCTTCCATATCACAGGCATGTTCCATAGGGTTCTCATATTTTTTCATCAAATCTTTATAGCATGCTTTACGCATGACTGTAATTTTACATTTCTTCATTGCTTTCTTTTCGTTTTAGTTCCCTTGACTTCTTCAATATTTGATTATTATTTTATTTGATTATTATTTTCCTGCAATATCCTTTACTACTTCTCCTGCGATAATCAGTCCGACTACAGATGGGACAAATGCTACGCTTCCCGGAATCGCACGTCGTTCTGTGCATTTATGTTTTGCTCCCGGAGGGCAGATGCAGTTTGCTCTGCAGCTTATGGACATATCTTCGATTGGCTGGATCGGCTGTTCTTCTGAATAAACAACTTTAAGCTTTTTTACGCCTCGTTTTTTTAATTCCCGGCGCATTACTTTTGCAAGAGGACATACTTTTGTTTTGTAGATGTCTGCTACGCGAAAAGCTGTAGGATCAAGCTTATTGCCAGCTCCCATACTGCTGATTACAGGTATTTCCTTCTTCTTTGCCTGCATAATAATTTCAATTTTGGCTGTGACGGTATCGACAGCATCCACAACATAGTCATATGCATCAAATGAAAATTCGTCTGCGTTTTCCGGAAGGAAAAAACACTGGTGAATGTTTACCTGGGCATCTGGGTTAATGTCCAGGATTCGTTCTTTCATCACTTCCACTTTATATTTTCCAACAGTTTTTCTAGTGGCAATGATCTGACGGTTCAGGTTGGTGAGACATACTTTGTCATCGTCTATTAGATCAAATGTTCCAACTCCACTTCGTGCCAGTGCCTCACAGACATACCCTCCGACTCCGCCGACTCCAAAAACTGCAACGCGGGAGTTTTTTAATTTATTCATTGCTTCTTCTCCCAATAAAAGCTGGGTTCTGGAAAATTGATTTAACATAATTTCTTCCCTATCTCTTTCTTATTTTTTATCTCTTTCTTTTCTCTTTTTTCTTTTCTCCTTGCTTTTTATTATTTTTCTCTACGTTTCAATTTAAGAATGCCCCGGCATTGTTGCTGCGAGATACGCGTCATGCAATGCATGACATACTTCTTCTGCGCATCTGATATTTCATCCTCTTAATTGATTGGATTATGTCTTACAATAAGTTCTGCTGTTGGTTCGTCAATGTAGAGGCTGTCCACCAAACCACCCCGAAGTGCTGCGGTAAGGATTTTCTCTTTTTCTTTACCTACGGCAACAACAAGTTTATTTGGAATCTTTTTAATTGTCTCAAGAGAAGCACCAACAACTCTTGCATCAATTTTTTTATCGAAAAGCTCGCCATTTTTATTGATAAAATGAGAACAGCAGTCTCCTACTGCGCCTCTTCGGCTAAAATCTTTATAATCATTTTCATCGATAAGTCCCATCTCATATACAATAGATGGCCGCTCCAGGTTTCCTACAGAATATATCGCAGTCTGACATATTTCCGCCATTTCAAGAATTTCCTGAATCTGTGGATCTTTTTTTAGTGCATCTACAATAGATGGTTCTGCTACCATTGCCGGGGCCGGAATCTGATATCCAATTCCTCCTACACTATCGACAAATCGCTTCAGAACATCTAATGCCCCTGATTCAAATATTGCTCTGGAAAATCCACCGGTTAACTGTATGACGGAAACACCTTTTCTTTTCATTTTCGGAAGTTGCTGTGCCAATACAGCCAGTGCATGCCCCCAGGTTACTCCGATCACACTGTCATTTTTTATGTAACGAGGAAGATCTTCTGCTAAGGCTGCGCATACATCCTGCATTAATATCTGTGGATTGCCTACCAGATCTGGCACGATAATTGCTCTTTTGATCGGGAAACGTTCGATTAATTCATTTTCCAGACTGCTATCTGCCAGGACAGAATCTTTGATACGAACTTCTATAATTCCCATATCCATCGCATTCTTTAAAATACGGCTTACGGAAGACTTACTGATTCCCTCCCTCGCCGCAATTTCCAGCTGGTTATAATGTAATTCATAATATAACTTGGCAATTCGAATTGCCTGATTCATCTTTGCTGTATCCATCATCCTGCTCCATTCCCTCGAACCCATTTTCTAATATTCTAATACATTGAAGATTATAATTTTTATGCGAATAGAAGTCAACAGATTATGATTTAATTCCTGTGAAAGAACAGTGAAAAAAACATCAGGCTATAACCTCTGACATTACATTTGCTATAGTCTGATGTTTGTATTTTCGTTTATTTTTCTATTCAAGTCGAGCAGTCACTCACCACCTGAAAGAGGTTGGAATCTTCTCGACTGAGATAAACTAAATAGGATGAAGGACATATCAGCTAAATCGTTTCTGAATTCTTTTTGGATGCAAAATATGCTCTAAGTGAATTTACTACAATGATCACGCCAAGGATCATTAACAAAACAGCAATGATAAGCTGTAAGCCTTCTACTAAGAATGTTGCTGTTCCGGCTGAGAATGCCTGTACAAGTGAAATCGTTCTCTCTACTAATGCAGTTCCGGTTACACAAAGCATGATGATCAGTGGAGGGAATAACATCTTGTTGCTTCTTCCTGTTACTTTTAAGAATACACAAAGTGTCACTAACACTAATGCTGACAAAAGCTGATTTGCAGAACCAAACAGCGGCCAGATATTCGCATATCCTATTCTTGTTAAGATAAATGCTGCCAGTAAAGTGACGATCGTAGAGAAATATGTATTGCATAAAAGCTTTCTCCAGCCTTCTGCATGTGTCATATCATCTACGCTGAACAGTTCCTGAAAACTCATTCGGCCAATTCGTGCCACTGCATCTAAGCTTGTAAGTGCAAGTGCGGATACACACATCGTCATAAAGCACTGTGCTACGTATACAGGGATTCCAAACATTTCAAAGAATCCAGCTACACCACTTGAAAATACCTGGAATGGTGTTCCGTCAGCCGGCGTTCCATTAGCAGAAGCCGCTGCACCAGCTACGCATAAAGCAATCACTGCCAGTAAACTTTCTAAGACCATTGCGCCATATCCAACTTTTAACATATCTTTTTCATTCGATATTGTTTTGGAGGAAGTTCCGGAAGATACCAGACTGTGGAAGCCGGAAACTGCTCCGCAGGCAACGGTAACAAACAAAATAGGAAACAGATTTCCAAGTTGTTCGTTATGAAATCCTGTAAATACAGGAAGATTCATGCTTGGATGTGCTACAAGCAAACCTACTACTGCACCTGCAATCATTCCGATAAACATATACGTTGTCATTGCATCACGTGGCTGCTTTAATAACCACATTGGCAATACTGCTGCAAAGAAAATGTAAATAAATGTAATATATGTCCATCCATCTTTTCCTAAAGTAATTGGCATTGCCATGCCAATCGCAAGTGCTGCTACTGTACATACTAAACCAACCACTGTCTCTTTCCAGCCTGTCAGTTGAAAATGTTTGTGAATCAGTCCGAAAATCATTGCGAATACAATAAATAACAGGGAAATTGTTCCTGCTGCTCCGTTTGTCTTTGCAGCATCTGCAAGACGGATCACTCCATTTGTGTCTACTGTATACGCATTAAATGTACCTGCAACCATGTCAGCAAATGCTGCGATAACAATTAAAGTAAATAACCAGCAAAATGCAAGAAATAACTTTCTTCCGAGCTTGCCAATATATTTTTCAATCAAAAGTCCCATCGACTTACCATCATTTTTTACGCTGGCGTATAATGCGCCAAAATCAGTAACTGCTCCGAAGAAAATACCTCCGATTAATACCCATAAGAGTACGGGGAGCCATCCAAATACTGCTGCCTGAATCGCTCCGGTTACAGGTCCTGCTCCCGCAATAGAAGAAAACTGATGACTAAATACTGTCCAGCCATCGGTCGGAACATAATCCTGTCCATCTTCAAATTTATGTGCTGTGTTTCCGCCTTTGGATCAATTCCCCATTTTTTAGAAAGCCACCTGCCATAAAATACATATGCCGCTGTTAATAAAACCGCCGCAATTAAAACAATTACTAATGTATTCATTTCTAAGTCCTCTCCTTCCTTATGTATACCTTTTGTATACATGAAGCTTTATAGACCTTTTCCTTCATTTTGTCAAGGCATTTCCTAATTTTTATTTCATTTTCAGAACATAAAATAAATTTTTAAAGTTACTCCCTGCATTTTTCATCATTTATACAAAAAAGCTCTGAATTTTTTAAATATAACTAAAATCCAGAGCTTTTTTGCTATCTTCTTCTATTAAATTGTCTATATTGCCAGAAATCAATCAGATTCTATTTCATATACAAATCCTGCATCCGTAATTGTTTTTATCGTATCTGAGATTCCCTGTCCATCTGCTGTCAGATAACCAGAGGCAAAAATAGAATCTACAACACTGAGTAATTCTTTCTCTCGTCCTTTAAAATAAACTTCTCTTCCAGCCGCACAACGGATATCTGATTGAGGAACTAACAAGCGGGCAAGACATAAAACTTTCATGCAGTAAGACGGGGTGAGTACTGTAGTGTCTGCATGTTCTAGTGGAGTTCCCGGTATCGGAAGCAGGAAGTTAATCGGAAGTGCTTCCGGTTGAATCTCCCGAAGATCGAGGAGCATATCTACGATATCTTCTTTACTTTCTCCCATACCGATAATCCCTCCGCTGCAAATCTCAAAACCGAGACGCTGAAGCATATGTATATTATTTACACGTTGTTCGTAAGTGTGAGTTGTACATATATTATGGTAGTAAGACCGGCTGCTGTTAAGATTGTGATTGATACGGTCTAATCCGGCTTCTTTTAATATTAATGCCTGTTTTTCCGTAAGAAAACCAATGGAACAGCAAAGATGTGTTCCGTCTGCTTTCATAACACGAATTTTTTCAGCAAGTTCTTCTATATCTTCATCCGTAAACTTCATTCCACTAAGACCGATGCAATGTCTTGAAAGATGATTGTCATGTACAAATGCATTATCACTGTATAACTTTTCATCATCAACCCATTTGTATTTTTCAATATCTGCTTTCGAACGGCAGGATTGTGCACAATAAGCACAGTTTTGAGAACAGTTTCCACTTCGGGCATTCGTGAGCAGATGAATACTCACATGATTCCCCTTATATTTTTTACGTAAACTTCCTGCCATTTCCATAAGAAAAGGCATATCTTCTTCCGGAAGATTCATAATTGCAATCGCTTCTTCTCTGGAAAATGAATATTCTTTATTTATATTATCCGATAATATTTTTCGTATTGTATCCGCAGTTATCATTGAACTCATAGTAAAATCCTTTCCGAAAATGTATATAACCAAACACTTCTGTTTTAACTTTCTGTCATTTAGTGATGTTAGGGCCAAAAGGTATTTACCCCTAACATCATTAAATGTAGCATGGCAAATTTTAATTGTCAACGCATTTCGGTATATTTGAGTTAACAATTCACAATCTTTAAGTATTTCTTACGATTAGGTGAATTCGACCAACAAGACAGAAAGAAAGTGTATAATAACAAAAGTATATCAAATTATATGATGTACTCACAACGTCAGGCACGAAAACATTCCGAAAGGACATTCTGTTTTTAAAAGGAGAAATTAAATTAATGGATAAAATAGGACATTTAGTTGTGACAAAGTCATTAACAGGGAATATGCACAAAACTCATAAAGCAGCTTTATTGCTTGGTAGTATATTACCGGATTTATTTGTATATACCTATTTGGAAGGACATACGTGGGAGGCGACTTTTGATAAAATAATAAATCACATGGAAGTTTTAGAAGAGAAGGGTCGGGGCGGTTGTTTTTCTTATTTAAAACTTGGCTGGGTCCTGCATTATGTAGAAGATTATTTTACTTATCCACACAATACAGTTTTTGAAGGAACAATTCCCGAACATTACGCTTACGAGAAGAAGATGACTAGATGGATGAGAGACGGTGCTTTAGAGCAGATGTCCATGCCAATCTGTAAGGAACTTGATTCTTCTTCACAGTTAAAGAACAGAATTCAGGAATTACACGATAACTATCTTTCCCAGAAAATGTGTAATGAGAATGATACAGCCTATATGCGGCAGATGGTTTCAGAGATACTGAATTGTTATGAAGAAATATTTACAAACAAAAGAGAGTTTGCCCGCTTTATGGGATGGGTACGCAGAAAAGCCGGAGCAAAGACCGCGTAATCTTCTCTCTTTTCACCACAGATAAAACCCCTAAAAAGTATAGAAGCCTAAAACAATTCTGTTTCCTCTTCTATAACTTTTCAGGGGTTCATCTTTTCTAAATAACGTACAATCTACAAATCTACAATCTATTCCAAGCCCTGGATTGCCGTCACTGTTTTCTGATACTTTTGTGATACCTTCTGAAATAATTCTTCACTTCCTGCAGTTTTTCTCTCTCTTAACTTTTCTGTAAGTTCCGCACTCACTTCAAAAAGTTCATCAAATCCCAGATTCAGACACACACCTTTTAATGTATGTGCTGCACGAAATGCCTCTTCTCCATCATTCTTAGCAAGACTTTCTTTTAACTGAGCAAAACTTGGATCCTGTAAGAATTTTAATGCGAAACGCTTAACTATAGCCTCGCTTCCTAATCTTCCCAGAACACCTTCATAATCTGAGCCCATCTGTTCATAACATTCTTTTACTGTCATTTTTTCTCCCTCACTCTATTCTTTCAAAATCATTTTGAGTACATTGTTATTTTTAATTATAATTGATGTTAGGGGTAAAATACATTTTGACCCTAACATCATTATATCAGAGAATCCCACAAAATCAAGAAAAGGTATCCTTGACATTTTTCTGGTAAAACTATATAATTTCCGAGGTATTTATACACTATTATGTACTTTCGGAATCTTTTTGTGCTTAATTTTGTGAGAAAATTCCGAGAATACATTATTTTATAAGGGAGGTACTTATGAAGGAAAGAGAAAGGTTAGGTTCTCGTCTTGGATTTATTCTTATTTCTGCTGGTTGTGCTATCGGAATAGGAAATGTATGGAAGTTCCCTTATATGGCAGGTCAGGGAGGCGGTGGCGCTTTCGTGTTATTCTACCTTCTTTTCCTGTTAATTCTCGGACTTCCTATTATGACAATGGAATTTGCAGTTGGAAGAGCCAGTCAAAAAAGCCCGGTAAAAGCTTACTATGCTTTGGAAAAGCCGGGACAGAAATGGCATATTCATGGTTACATTACACTAATCGGCTGCTATTTATTAATGATGTTTTACACAACAGTTGCTGGATGGATGCTTCATTACTTCTATCTGACTGCAACAGGAAAATTTACAGGTTTGGATTCCGATGCTGTAGCTTCACAATTTAATACCATGCTCAGCCAGCCACAGGTTATGGGCTTTTGGATGGTCATTATTGTTATCGCAGGTATCTTAGTTTGCTCCATCGGATTACAAAACGGTCTTGAAAAGGTAACAAAGGTAATGATGATCTCTCTTTTATTTATTATGGTCATTCTTGCCATTAACAGCTTTTTTATGGATGGTGCCAAAGAAGGATTAAGCTTTTATTTAATTCCTGACTTTGAACGAATGAAAGAAATCGGAATCATCAAAACAATTACCGGAGCGATGAATCAGGCATTCTTTACTTTAAGTCTCGGTATTGGCGCTATGTCTATTTTCGGAAGTTATATTGGAAAAGAACGCTCCCTGCTCGGAGAATCTTTAAATATCGCTTTATTAGACACTTTTGTAGCTATTACATCCGGACTCATCATTTTCCCTGCCTGCTTTACATTCCATGTAGACCAGACTTCCGGCCCTGGGCTTATCTTCATTACTCTGCCGAATATTTTTAATCATATTCCTATGGGTAAATTATGGGGAAGTTTATTCTTCATATTTATGTCCTTTGCCGCTTTTTCTACTATTCTTGCCGTATTTGAGAATATCATTTCCTGCGGTATGGAATTAACCGGATGGAGTAGAAAGAAATCCAGCTTTATCAATGCAATTGCCATCATTCTGCTCTCTGTTCCATGTGTCCTTGGATATAACTTATGGAGCAGTGACATTTTTGCAGTATTTGGCGGTGCTGTGCTTGATTTTGAAGACTTCTTAGTAAGTAATCTGTTCTTACCTCTCGGTTCTCTTGTATATCTTTTATTCTGTACAAGCAGATATGGCTGGGGCTGGAAGAACTTCACTACAGAAGCCAATACCGGAAAAGGCCTGAAAATACAAAACTGGATGAGAGGATATATCTCTTATATACTTCCGCTCATCGTCCTCTTCATCTTCTTCTTTGGTCTATACGACAAATTTTAATCTGTAGATTTGGTACAGACGAAAAAAGAAAAACTATCCTATCCCATCTGCTCTGTAGTCGCTGGGTTTAAGATGCTCATCCGCATCTTAAACCCGCTCCCAAGCCGCATCTGGGATAGGATAGGTTTTCTTTTTTCTGTCTAATCTAAATCCACAGTTAGGCAGGAATGGGGATTCTCCAAAAGTGTGTGCCTTTTGACTGAATTGTATTAAGTCATCTTGTTGTGGTCAAGCTTTTTTATAACACTTTGACCTAATTATTGCTACAGGGTTTATACCCCGTAGCGTGCCTCAAAAGGCGTTTTATAATTGTTATAAGAATGCGGTCGTTCGTGATTGTAATGAACGTACGCAAATTCTTCAATGGATGTATATAATTCTTTTTCAGAATGATAGTAATGATGATTAATCAGTTCATTCTTGAGAGTATTGTAATAACGTTCCATAGGAGCATTATCATACGGATATCCGGCCTTACTCATGCTTTGCGTGATACCAACTGACTCACAATATTCCGTGAATACCTTTGAGGTAAACTGACTTCCTTGATCCGAGTGTAGAATTAAATGGTTAGCATCTAATCCCGGCTGTGAATCAATTGCCTTCTGCAGTGTTTTCTTTGCAAGATCTGCTGTTATGTGCTTATCGGTAATGCTGGCAATAACACTTCTATCATGCAGATCAATGATTGTACAATTATAACGCTTGCTACCATCCGTTAAAAATAAATAGGTAAAATCAGTGCACCATTTCTGGTTTATGGATTCTGCCTTAAAATCCTGATGGAGCTTATTTTCAAATACTTTGTGAGGAGCGCCATATTCATAGTCTGGCTTGCGTTTCCTTGTAATTGAAAATAACTGAAGCTCAGTATTCATGTACTTATGGACAGTTGCACAACTGATGCTGTATCCCTTGCGAATAAGATAAGCGTGCACAGTTCTGTAACCATCAGTGCCGTTGTGAGAGTGATAGATATCCACGATTTCATGCTTGATTTTTCCCTTATGCTTATGATATTCAGATTTCCTGTTTTTCAGAAAATTATAATAAGCATTTGGTAAGATGTTCAGTCTTTTCAATAACCAACGGACACTGTATTTGTGCCCATACTGCTGAATAAATCGATAAGCCGCTAATCGATTTCCTTCGCAAAGAATGCCGCTGCTTTTTTTAGGAAGTCATTTTCCTTTTGGAGTTCTGCCAGTTGCCTTTTCAACTGCAAATTTTCCTTCATATAATCATAATCTGCTTTGGCTTCTTCATTTGTTTGGCATTCTTCACGAAACTGTTTTACCCAAATAGATATACTTGCCTTAGATACGCCATATTCGGCAGCAAGACCTTCGAGGGTTCGTCCCTCTTCAAGATGAAGACGTACAATCTTCTTTTTGAATTCTGGTTCATAGTGTTTACTCATTTGTAACATACCTCGTTTCCTCCTAAGATTATATCTTATTAGGTCGAGGTGTTACAACTATGTTATATCACAACATCTAAAGAACAAAGAATTGTTATAAGTTTGATTTTGCTTGGTTGCGCTAAATGCTTCATTTTGCCTCAAAAAACGAAGGGCTGTCGGTTAGTTAATACCAATTTTTAAGCTCTAAATCTTAAAATACGAATCTGCCGATTCAATATTCCTTTCTCACTCTATATATTTGTATGGGCTTCCTCTTTTAAAGCTTCCCATTGTTCATTGATCTTCATGACCTTATTTTTCTCTACATCTTTTTCAGCATCATATTTATAGAGACATCTTGCTTTGTATCTGCAGCCGTTGCAATAACCACTGTCTGCAGTTACTTCTTACAAAATCTCTTCAAATGCGTTTTTGTGCTTTTCTAACACAGGGATCAATGTATCATAATCTGTCCAGTCAAGTATAGCGGTTCACATTTTCACATAACTCCACAATACGGTCAACAGCTCTTACCCCACGCATATTTGCGTAAGTAACGACAGCATACATCATACTTGGGTTAAACCTAGTTCTTCCCTTATCTGAACAGTTGGCTAACAAGCCAGAAAAATCCAAATCCTCCATCACTTTTTTATAACATGGAACGGGGAAAAGATGGTTGTCGTTAGCCATCTTTTTCCTTTTTATAGAAAAATCTTACCGAATTATAGCTATTTCAATCCTCGACTCCGAAAAGGAGGCGACAACAATAGCCTTTGCGGTTTGATGAATATCGGAATTTCAATCCACGCCTCCAAGAAGGAGGCGACACTCTCCACTGTCAGTACCGCTTGAGACTAATTATTTCAATCCACGCCTCCGAGAAGGAGGCGACCGGGCACTAGGGTATAGCTACGAAGAGACGAGTATTTCAATCCACGCCTCCGAGAAGGAGGCGACGGTTACAGATTTTCTGGGCGCACGATGGTCAAGAATTTCAATCCACGCCTCCGAGAAGGAGGCGACGTCAAGGACGGCTCAACATACAGTGACTTGTACATTTCAATCCACGCCTCCGAGAAGGAGGCGACCTGAAGTGCCGGCAATGCGGGCTATTTCTTTTAATTTCAATCCACGCCTCCGAGAAGGAGGCGACTGCAACATATTGTGATACCTCAGCTATCATGTACATATCTAGTCTCAACAACTTTTTTGTTCGCTATTTTTAGCTTTATATCGCAATATGTTATACTATTTTTCCTTTTTTAAGTGCGAATGGCCTGCGTTTTTTGCGTAGCTTATGATTCGCGCTATGTTTAATTTTTAATATTTTCTATATTTTATTTCAAGGTATTCCTTTTAACGAAGATAAGATAATAAGAAACTTTTTCTTTCTACATTTGACTATATCTAAATTTAGAAAGATTTTCGAAAAAGGGATTTTGGACAATCCTCATTCTCACCAACTGTAGATTTCGATTAGCCAGAAAGAAGAAATACTACCCTATCCCAGATGCGGCTTCGGAGCGTGTTTAGGATGCGGATGAGCATTTTAAACACAGCGATTACAGAGCAGATGGGATAGGGTAGTATTTCTTTTTTCGTCTACACCAAATCTACAGATCCGTATCGTCTATATCGATCTCTTTTGGTTGCTTACGATAGAGGATATCATACATTACCGGAATGATAAACAATGTCATAAGTGTTGCATATAAAAGGCCGAATGCGACTACAACAGCCATTCCTTTCTGCATTGCATTTCCTGCATCCTGTGAAAATACCATAACGCTCATAGAAAGTATTGTTGTCAGTGCGGTCATGAGGATTGGTCGCATCCTTGTTTTTCCTGTTTCGATCAGTGCTTCTTTTTTTGCCATGCCGCCCATCCGCAGCTGATTGACGTAGTCTACAAATACAATACCGTTATTTACGACGGTTCCCATCAAGATCATGAAGCCCATTAATGCCATCGATGAAATGGACAAATGGAAAATTCCAAGACCGATCATTCCGCCTGTAAATGCCAGTGGTACGGTAAATATAACAATAAACGGAGATAAGAGGCTCTGGAACTGTGCTACCATGATAAGGTAGATGAGCAAAAAGCCGAGTGCTAATGCTTTTCCCATCTGCTTTAACATTTCTGTGGTCTGTGTTGCATCTCCGGCAAGTTCTACTTCGTAACCATCCGGTGCTTTATATTTATCAATCTTTTCTTGAAGTTTTCTCGATAACAAGGTGGCATTGACATTGTCTTCTAATTCTGCTGTTACCGTCAGATACGGCTTTTGATTTTCTCTGGTGATACTTTCCATGCTGTATCCATCGTCTTCTGATGCAAATTCAGACAGTTTATATGTATGTTTTTCATCTTCGCCATCACTATTTTTTTCTGTGGTTTCGATTTTCATATCTAAAATGTTTTCATAGGTGAGTTTGTCTGTCTCATTGATCAGATTTACTTCCACATCTTTATCATCCATATTTAAGGTAATCGCATTTTTTTCGGTTGTTGTATGTTTTGCGATTTCCTGATAAATCTGTGCTATCGTAAGACCATGTTCTGCTGCTTTATTTCGATTAATTTTTAAATGTAACATCTTATCGGCAGTTTCGATACCATTTGTTGCTGTTTTTACTCCAGAGATATTTTTCATCATCTTTACAACATCTTCGCTGATCTTAATTAATTTCTGCTGATTTTCTCCGTATACATTGACAGAAAGCCCCCCACCGCTAAGAGTGGACATATCACCTATTGCAGAGGAAGATACCGTAAGTTTTTTACATCGTACATTCTTTGTCTTATTCTCGATATCTTTTCGGATCTTACGGAATTCCTTGGTTGTTTTAATATTTTCTTCTGTAATAATATTAAAAGTAAATGTTGTATAATTATCTGTTGCTCCGGTTTCCATCATACTTGAAGTTACACTGGCATTGCCATCAAGACCTGCCACCTTCTTAATTCCGTCTATTCCTGTCAGTATTCCCATTACTTCATCGGCTGTCTGGTATGCCTTTTCTTTCTTGATCGTATCTTCTAATGTCATGCTGACTGCAATCTGGTTACTGTCCATATCATCCATCATAACAATTCCTGTCCGCATACTCTGCATCACACAAATGACGAGCAATACAATAGAGATAAGCAACGGAACGATTTTAAATCGCAGTGCAAGTTCTAAAATGTTTCCATAAATGTCTTTTATCTTCTCAAACCATGGCTGTTTTATCTCTTTTGCTTTTCGAAGAATTACCGACCCCATTGTCGGGACAACGGTAAGAGCCACAAGCAGGGAGGCAATCAGTGCATACGATATCGTAAATGCAAATGGAATCAATAACTGACTTACCATACCGGATGTGTAAACCATCGGGAGAAATACACAGATTGTTGTAAGTGTAGAAGCTAAGATTGGCCCCGCTACCTGTGCTGTTCCCCGAACTGCTGCCTTTGGCGCTGACATGCCTTCATTGCTGAATCGATATACATTTTCCATAACTACAATAGAGTTGTCTACAAGCATACCGATTCCAAGACAAAGTCCAGCCAGAGACATAACATTAATATTGATTCCAGTAAAGTACATGATAATAATCGCAAATAATACACTAAACGGAATACTAAATGCAACAATGATTGTCGGACGTATATCTTTTAAGAAGAGAGCAAGGACGATGATCGCGAGTACCGCACCTAATAAAATACTATTCAATACACTCTTTATAATGATATTGATATACTCTCCCTGATTCATTATGATCGCAAAAGAAAGACCTTTATATTTCTGCTCCAGTTTTTTAAATGCATTCTGAATTCCTTTGGATACGGTACTTGTATTCGATGTACTTCCTTTAAATACAGATAACAGAATGGCATTCTCTCCATTTACTTTTGAATAAGCTTCGCCCTGATTATCTACAACGGTCACATCTGCAACGTCTTTCACCCGAATCTTTCCTACTCCATCAATCTTCGTAAGCACAAGATTATTCAGCTGTTTTTCATTTGTGAAATTATCTCCGACTTCTACAAGCCACTGATGATCACTCTTGTCTTCGATATATCCTGCAGGCATTGAAAAATTCTGTGCTGAAATCATTGTTGATAAAGTATCGAGACTCAACAATGCATCAATATTTGCGTTCTCTCTGGCAGCCTTTCTGGAATCTTCCAGCTTATCCTCTGCATCGTCTAATTCCTTCTGCGCTGATTCTATCTGCGTTTTTCCGGCTGCGATCTGTGCCTGACCGGCACCAAATCCGGCTGCTGCAGAATAGCCGCCTGCAATTAATTTTGACTGCTGCTTATCAAGCCCTTTCATCTGCTCTTTTAACTTATCAATAATCGTCTTTTGTACTTTAATCTTTATTTTTAAATTAGAAAGTTCTGTATCAATCTGCGGAAGACGAACTTCCACTGCTTTATACATTTGCTTCAAAGAATCTATCGTCAGTTTAGAAAACTGTTCACCATACCCTATCTGCTCCATCCAGGAGACAAACGCTTCAAACTGCTTTGGATGATTCACTGCTTCTTTCACTGATTCCGGAATTGTAATTCCCATCTGTTTTGCTGCTTCACCCATTGTCACATTCAAGTTTTTGAATGTATTATTCAAGGTATGGTATGTTTTCTCAAGACCCGCTTCTTTATATGCCTTTTTTTCTGCCTTTAATGCACTCTGGCTTGCCTTCAGACTATTAAGTTCTGCTTCGTATGCTGCTTTCTGTGATAATGCCTCAGCAAGCTTTGTCTGCGCCTCAGCAAGCTTCTGATTCGTTTCTTGCTGCTTGCCGCTTAACGTCTTTTCCTGCTTTTTTAACTGTTCTTTACTCCTTTTTAGAGAAGCCCTTGCATCTTCAATCTTCTCACTTGCCTCAAGAAGCTTGTCATTCGTCTGTCCGAGAATCTTATCATTCATCTGGTCAATCTTCTTCTCATTTAAACGAATCTCTACATGATCTTCAATAAGACCGTTAGCCGACACACTTGCTACACCATCCTGACGTTCTAAATATGGCTTGATCGTCTTTTCTGCAAAATTAGACAGCTCTTTAATATCCTTCCCTTCGTAACTGACACTGGCATACATTGTCGCCATCATATCCGCACTGATCTCCATGATATTCGGTGTTCCACACCCCTCCGGCAGACTCAGCGAATTCAATGCCTTAGACACACGAACAAGCGCCGCTTCCATGTTGGTATCTTCCGCAAATTCAAGCATCAGCATCCCATAATTATTGGCAGAAGTACTTGTCAGTTTCTCTACGCCATTAATCGTACCAAGCGTACTCTCCATCGGCTTAATAACATCATTCTCCACCTTTTCCGGAGAAGCTCCTACTTCTGTCGTAATCACCGCCATGTACGGCAGTTCTAACTCTGGAAGAAGATCTGTCTGCATCTCACTAAGACTGACAAAACCAACAACCAAAACAATGATTACCGTCACCAGAACAAAATACGGTTTCTTTACAAAAAACTTCGTCATATCCTTTCCTCAAACTTTCCTTTTACTCTTTTTTACTCTTTCTTACTCTTTTATTCCCTAAAAACATCTACTCTCTGTAACTGTTCCCTGCCATCAGAGCTGTTTCATCAAAATTAAACAGTATTGTATAAATTGTATCATGAACTCCTGATTTTTTTCAATAGAGGAAAGAGCGGAAATCCTCTTGCATTAAATCATTATTCTGCTATCATAGGATTACGAGAGTAGCTAACATCATGATACTATTCTTGAATTTCAGGAGGTTTAAAAGACATTATGATACAGGATATTTACCCACATAAATTAGATAACCATTTTGATATTGATGCAAAGCCGGATAATGATAGCATCGTTTTATATTTCACTAAGGAAGGGATTCTTCATAAACTCTCTTCTTATAAAGATTACGAAAATTATCTCTTTTTCCCGACCGTTCAGGATTTTATAACAAAAGACGGTACATTTCCTTTTGAAAAAGATGCCCTTACTTATCTTTTTTCTGTCGATGATACTCATTACTTTTTATTAGAACAGGAACCTGTACAACTTCCAAAAGGCTTTACCTTTACCCCGATTCGTAATCTTCGCAAAAAAAATGTCCACCCAAAGCACCGTATTTTTGCGGGCATCACAGGCTTTCAGCTTAGTAACTGGTATAAAAATAATCGTTTTTGCGGATGCTGCGGAAATAAAACTGTCCACTCTACTACAGAACGAGCTTTAATGTGTCCTTCTTGCGGACATGTTATTTATCCTCGAATCGTGCCTGCTGTTATTGTCGGCATATGTAATGATGATAAAATTCTTGTCACAAAGTATCGTACAGGTTTTGCCCACTACGCACTTGTTGCTGGCTTCACTGAAATTGGAGAAACTTTGGAAGAGACTGTACAAAGAGAAGTACTTGAAGAAACCGGACTGCGGGTAAAAAACATCCGTTATTATAAATCGCAGCCATGGGGAATCGTTGATGATATCCTTGCCGGTTTCTATTGTGATGTGGATGGAGAAACTGATATTCATATGGATGAATCTGAATTAAAACTGGCAGAATGGAAGACCAGAGAAGAGCTTGAACTCCAACCGGATGATTTTAGTCTCACAAATGAAATGATGCTTATGTTTAAAAATGGAAGAATGTAAAAGGGTATATACAAAAAGAAGGATGCTGTATGATATGCTTCCTTCTTTTTATTATAAATTATTCATTATTTCAATCCACTGCTGCCATTAATTTACTTACCTTAATTTATTAAAACAACAGTTGAAGTCCCATTGCAATGATCCACATATACGCACAGGTCTTTGGAATCATCAGTAATCCAACTTTTGGTTTTGTTTTGCTAAATAATGTTACAGGAAGGTAACAGCCAAAGGAAATAATAATCGCTGCGACCATTCTTGTCATATGGTATCCATTTGCATTTCCGGATATCGCATACAGAATAATGACTCCTATACCAGTAACAGCAAAAACAGCATTCCTGATAATCGATAACTTGAGATTTCCATCCTCTGTACACCAGTTATTCTGTGGAAGAAGACAGACAGCAATTCTAATGATCGCAGAAATCCATACCATTGCTTTCACTGCAGCAGGTATATTAAAATCCGGGAAAGTATCCTTCCAAACATACATTAAAATAATATAAAATACAGTCATTGTGATTGAGGATATCTGTAATCCAATCCCAAGCTGTTTCTTTATTCTGTCATTCGTTCCACGTGCAGCTCTTATGATTCTAGGTACTAAATGAAATGCATCTCCGCCGCCAAGAGTCAATGTTAATATTCCATAAAGAATAAACAACGTATTTCCTTTTGCATAGGTGAAAAATAAAATTGCTGCTACTAAATCAAATATCAAATATCCGGCATCAAATATCGCTTCCATAATATCCGGCATCTTTGGCTGGTATTTTTCTTCTCTCATTCTTACTTCTCCTTTTTAATTAATTGGTTATAACAAAAATGATTTTTCATTCTCTTCCTCCGCATATTTTTTTAAGTACGCATCTGCATTGGCACAAATCTTATTAAATACTGCCATGCACATATACTTTTCTTCTTTGGTTAATCCATCTAAAGCATTTTTAGCGAATTCTTTCTGTGCTTTCATTCCATCTTTGATAATGGACTCTGCCTTATTTAATATAACAATCTCAATATGCTTTTTATTCCTGGTGCTCTGAATTCTTTCAATCAAGCCTTTATTCTCTAATGCTTTCAGAGAAGTAGATACGTGAGATTTCGTTGATTTACGAATCTTTACGATATCTGCTGCTGTATTATACTTCGGATTATTATGTAAAAACATAAGTATATCATATTCCATTTGCGTTAGCTGATACCTGTCACATACTTTTCTCGTAAATAGTTCATAACAGCTAGTGATTGTTTTATGCTGATCCCAAAAAAACATATTTTTCCTCCTTGTTATATCGCCTTATTAATGTTCTATTTAGAACGATTATGATTATATAGTTCTACTTCCTTTTTGTCAAGCTTTGATTTTTATATGTCAGCTTATGCTGACCAGAATCACGCGCCAAGTCTCGCAGCGGCTCGACTTGAATTTTCTCTCTTAAATCTGTGGACAAAAAAAGATAAGCATTATTCTGCTTACCTTTTTTCTCATTCAAGAATGCCCCGGCATTCTTTATTAACAATTAATGGCAGCTGTGGCTTCCACATCCATGCTCGCCACAGGTATGTCCCTCTCCATGATCATGATCATGATGACTGCACTTTACATCAGGATTATAATCTAACGTTCCGTTCATAAAAGCTTCCACAGCCGCATCTGCATCACCGGAAACGCCTCCATAGAGCTTAATCCCTGCCGCTGATAAAGCCATCTGCGCTCCTCCTCCGATTCCACCACAAATAAGAACATCTGCCTTCAATGCATTTAAAACACCTGCTAATGCGCCATGCCCGCTTCCATTCGTATCGACAACTTCAGAATGGATTACTTTTCCATCCTGTACATCATAAACTTTAAATTCTGCTGTATGTCCAAAATGCTGAAAAATCTGTCCGTTCTCATATGTTACTGCTACTCTCATTATACCTTCTCCTTTTTCTGTTGCATACT
>OLSM01001233.1_pt1 | contig 19846 bp, 9 predicted proteins | sample 1672721 | NCBI WGS metagenome assembly OLSM01 (sample SAMEA3136717, study PRJEB25190) | human gut metagenome | reverse complement strand
ACAACAATATCCGCATCACTGCCCTCCCGGATCACGCCTTTTTTCGGATATACCCCATAGAGCTTTGCGGGATTTTCGCATAAAAATCTGCACATCTGGGCTTCCGTGATCTTTCCGGTACGGACACCGTAGGTATACAGAAGCGTTCCTCTTGTCTGTACTCCCGGAAGTCCGCCGGGGATCTTTGTAAAGTCATCCTTTCCCATAGCCTTCTGTTCCAAAGTAAAACTGCACTGATCTGTGGCAACGGTCTGAATGTCCTCTTTTTTCAATGCATCCCAGAGACAATCCTGATCCTCCTTTTTGCGGATAGGGGGCGCGCACACATAAACGGCTCCGCCAAAATCCGGTCTGGAATAGGCACTGTCGTCCAGAAGAAGGTACTGAGGACAGGTTTCCGCATACACCGTCTGTCCTTCCTTTCTGGCTTTCATAATCTCTTCATAGGCTTTGCGGTTAGTAAGATGAACCACCATAACAGGAGCATCCGCCTCTTTTGCGATCACGAGAAGTCTGTGGACAGCCTCAGCCTCCATGGTATCCGGACGTACCAGAGGATGATTTTCCGGGCCCTGTTTTTTGGCTTCATCGATCAGAGCGTCGATCACTCCGGCATTTTCACAGTGAACTCCGGCAAAGCAGCCGCACTCTCCCAGTTTTTTCAGGATCTTATAAAGATCACAGTCATTTACGATCATGGCAGGATAAGTCATGTAAAGCTTAAAGCTTGTAATCCCCTCATCGATCATATCCTGGACTTCTTTTTCCGTCTGCTCATTCCATTCTACAATGGACATATGGAAGGAATAGTCGCAGGAACATTTTCCGTCTGCCTTTCCATGCCATTTTTCCAGGCCTTCCTTCAGCGTATGGCCGCCCTTGTCCTGAGAGGCATAATCAATGACCAGAGTTGTTCCACCCAGAATGGCTGCCCTTGTCCCTGTCTCAAAATCATCTGCAGTTACTGTTCCGGCAACCTCAAGATCAAAATGCGTATGCCCGTCAATAAAGCCCGGGAAAAGCAGTTTTCCGGTTACGTCAATAACCTCTGCATCCTCTGCAGGCAGATTTTCTCCTACCCTGACAATCTTTTCACCGTCTATAAGAACATCCTGATCGAGTATACCGGAACCTGATACTATCGTACCATTTTTTAGTAAATATTTCATAATCAAACACCCCCGATTTCCCTTTCTTTTATTCAATATACCATTATTTTTCCCCTGCTTCAACTGTTTCTGCGCAGGTTACTCAAAACTTTTTCATGCTTATCAAAATATTGAGATGCCAGGGTCAAAAGGTCTAAGCCCACATGAGCTTGCTCATAAGTGGGTGAAAGACCTTGGGACCCGCCCCGATATGAGCATAAAAGTGGGATGATAATCCCACGATATGCGAATATTGGGTAGGATTGTGGGAGTGCGTAGCACGGAGCAATCCGTAGGCATCAAAGTCGGGGGCTTTTGACCCCGACATCATTTTATTTCATTACAGGTCGTTCTTATGGCTTCATCCTCTCCCATGCCATAACTGCTGCCTCCTCCGATATCGTACAATGCATCTCATATAGCGGAAGTCTTTCTGCCATCTGTTTAATCATCGAAAGTGTCTTTAACATCTTGTCCTTTTCACCGGGACGGTAAGTCTGCTTATACAGATCCGGATATCCATCTATTGCAGAAATTTTTCTGATCATATTTTCTTCTCCTCTTCTCAAAATACAGATCCCCTGCACCGGCACTTCCACGTTTGTCTGCAATCCATGCTTCCCGCACCACGGAGTTCCACATACATAAATTCCATCATCTTTTATCCGAAGAATCGGTTTATCGTCATTAACCATCACTGCCCTGCCGCCGAAATGCTGTCTCCACATCCTTGTATGCGTGGATTTTCCTGTTCCGCTTGCAGCCGTAAACAAGTATGCTTTTCCATCCACAGCAACAGCAGAGCAATGAAACAGGACACAATTTCTGTCCAGTATTTTTTCACACAATTTTCTGTAAATTGCCAATGACTCAATAATTCCTTTTGATGCCCCCGGTTCACTTTTCTTTTTTTCTCTTTCAACTTCCTCGTCTGTAACTTCAATTACAAAATCTGGTTTGCCCTCTGCCTTCACTTCATAATCCCGGCATATTATTTCTGTATAATTTTCTGTAAATGCAATTTCAATTTCCGCATCTGCAATCCGATATCTTTTTCTTTTTCCATCATTCACCGTTCCAAAATACCATTTTTTTCAAGGGTTTCTGTAAAACTTCTTATATCTTTTCGTGCTGTTGCACTGTCAATATCATATCTTCTCAGATAATCCATAACTTTCCCGTCTCTGTTATCTCTTTATTCAGATTGTCCGAATGCCTTCGGCATCAGAATTATTTTTCCTGATTTCTTCTTCTGAATCCGAATACGAACGCTGCCGCTGCAAGGAGTAATGTTCCCGCATATACAAACAGGTTTGAGCTGTCGCCTGTCTGCACTGCCGAATTTCCTGTGCCGCTGCCTCCTGTACTTCCATTTCCGCCTGCGTTTCCACTACCGTTTCCGCTTCCGCCTGTGCTTCCACTGCCGTTTCCGTTTCCGCCTGTGCTTCCATTTCCGTTTCCTTCACCGTTTCCATCGCCGCTTCCGCCGTCGACCGGTTTCAGATTCTGGATTGCCGTATTCAATGCAAGCGTTGCCTGATCGATTTCATCCTGATCTGCATCTGCTTTTTCAAGAACAGCCTTTGCATTTTGAAGAGCCGCATTAAACTCTGCCTTACCTTCTTCTTTATACTGTGTCAGATCAAGCGCTTCCGCCTTGCCGATTGCCTCCTTAAGCGTATCTTTATTCACCTGAGGAGTCTGATCTTTTTCATTCAAAGCCTCCTGTGCAGCTTTCAGCTCTTTTGCCATCTGATTCACATCGTCCTGTGTTCCCGCAAAGCTTCCGCCGGCAATGTCTGCAAGAAGTTTTTCCGCCTCTTCCAGTTTTGCAGTAAATGCAGTTTTGGCATCGTCATCTTTGTAATCATTCAGATCTAATCCCTTAGCCGCCTTAACTGCCGCTTCAAGCTCTACTGCAGAAATCGGAGGAACCGGTGTTCCCGGACTCTTGATATCGAATTTATCCAACTGCGGAGCTTTTGTATCGAACGCCGTAAATACGAGGCATCCTTCGCCTGCTGTTTTCACATTCAGTTTGAATTCTTTCGTATGTGTCGCATCTGCGCTGCTTGCGCCTGCCGTTACTTCTCCGGCTTCGATCTTGCCGTCTTTTTCTGCCCATTTGAATCCGTTCTGAGTGCTTCCGCTTCTGTAAGACAACGTAACTGTATATTCTCCCGCCTGCGGAGCATTGTAGTAAAGTGTCAGCGTATCGCCTTTGTTCATCGAGTTGACAAACTTACCGCCGCTTGCCCAATCAGCTTCCTTTACTTCCATCTTCCACTGACCGTCGCTTGGGTCTTCTACGTTTTTAGCTTCAAGTCTCTCTGCTTCAAGAGTCTTTGCATTTCCGTCTACAGGGAATTCAAATCGATTGTCTTCCGCATACATCTCTTTTTCAAATGTAGCAGTGATCGTATGTCCGTTTGCCAAAACTTCCTCAAATGTATATTTCGTTCTAGAACCTACGGATTTTCCGTCTACGACTACATCCTTCACTGCATAGCCTTCATTCGGCTTCATTTCAAATTCCTTTGAAGAACCTTCTTCTACTTCCACTGCTCCAAGCGGTGAAATCGTTCCCTGCTCGCCTTCTGCAACGGATGAAGTGATCGTGTATTTCTCCATCGGAACTTCTTTTGCCGTTACTTCAAATTTATCAAGGTTCGGAGAACCTTTGTCGTCTGCAGTAAAGATCAGTTCTCCGTCGCCTGCTGCCGTGATCTCTACATCAAACTCTAACGTCTCATATTTCGTTCCGTTAGACTCTGTTCCATATATGTCAGCCTTAGATCCTGCTGTCACGTTCTTGCCAGACCAGTTCAAAGAGTTCGGCTGTTTTCCGCTTGCCAGTCTTCCGCTCTGGTATGTTGCTTTGAACGTATATGTTCCCGCTTTATCTGCATGGAACGGAACTTTGATGATGTTGCCTTTTTCAAACCAACCGACTTTCTGTCCGTTACTTGCTTTATCATCTGCCACAAGGCGAACGTGTTTACCATTTTCCGATGTTCCTTTATCTAATATGAAGTGCTCTGCCTCAAGCTGTTTTGTTCTTCCTTTCAGACGAGGCATAATAAATCTATCTTCATCTGTGTATGTAGATCGCTTTGTAAGACTGTTCAGAGCCGCTTCCAGTTTCGTACAAGCTTCGGCATAATCCTGTGCTCCTGCATTTGTTTTTTCCATAACTGCTTTCGCATCTTTTATCGCCGCCTGAAGCGCTTCCCAGCTTCCGCTTGTATACTGCGCTTCATTATATCCTGCTTTCTCGATCTGAGCTAATTTTTCTTTTACTTTTTCTTTTGTATACTGCTCAGAGTCAGCGATCGTCACTGTCGCCGGATTATTGAATCCGATAATCGTTCCGTTCGTCGGATCTGCAAGAACAGCAGTAAAGGAAAGATCGCCTGTCTCTCCCGGCACTCTTCTTGTCTCAACATGAGCTTGCGCCTCTGTCTGACCGTCTGCAAACTTCAACTCCATATTTCCGTCTGCATTAAAGTGATCCTGCCATGCGCTTCCCGGATTTACCTGGAACTGTACCGTAGCTTCGCCTTTTGTTCCTCCGAGACGTTTTACCATGATCGGAGTCTTTGTGTTTTCATTAACACGATAGCTCGGATACTCGATCTGGAACATACCTTTTCCGCCGTTGTTCAATACTAACGCGGCATCTACTCCGATTGCCTCTGTACCCGTTCCTGTATTAACAATTTTTAATGTATGATTTCCTTCTTTTAACGTATCAGACTCAAAGATTCTTTGCTGAAGCTTTCTCTTATCTGACTTCGTATTAATAGACGCCACCTTGTTGCCGTCGATATATACGTCTGCCGGACCGTGGCTCGGATCGATCGTACCTACAAGCCATACTTTCGTTCCTGTAAACTTCACAGTTGCCTCTGCATTCGGACGACACCACATACCTGTGCCTTCGATAAACTGATCTCCCGACTCCTTTGACCATCCGTCTGCCGTAAACGCTCTGTCATCGACTACCTGAAGTCCTTCCGGAATTCCGTTCGGAGCTTCCATACCTGCCGCCGCTTTATAAACGCCGACCTCACTGATCATAGGAATTTTATTTTCCGCGCTTTCATGCGCCGTTACCGTGATCCTGATCTTACTTGATTTTACAGGGCTTCTGCGGCTGAGACGTTTCGCGCCAACCGTTGTTCCCTCGTCAAACTTCTTCCACTCACCGTTCGCAGTCTGATACTCAACTTTAAACTTGCCGATTCTCTGTCCGAACTCAATCGACTCTTCGATAGACACAACATCGAACAGTGTATCTTTTTTCAGGTCGATCAGAAGTGTGCCTGATTTTGTCTCATCATTCACAGTCCAATATGTATCATCTTTTCCGTCCAATACGTTCTGCGGAGAATAAGTTGTGTCCTTTCCGCGAACTTCTGTTGCGGAAACCTCAGCATCTTTTGCAAGGTTCTTCTCAAACGTTTTATTAATAGCCGTACCGAATTCCGTTACACGTCTTAAGATCGCATCGTCAACTTTTCCTTTATTATTCGGAGGAACATTCAAAAGAAGCGGAGCATTATGACCTACAGAGCGGAAGTACATCTCTGATAATTCTTCCATTGTCTTCGGTGTCTTCTTACTATCTCCCCAGAACCATCCTGACGTGATTCGTGCGTCCGCTTCCGGAACTGTCCACTGATTTCCGTCTGGGAAACCTTTCGTATATCCGCCCGAAGAGTTGCTGTTAATCGTATTTTTCTCTTTATCTACATTCGATTTTGACCAAGTCTCCTCTGCCGCAAATCCGTTCTCGTTTCCGATCCAACGGACAGTTGTGTAAGCTTCTGCTCCGAACAGCATACAGTCGTCAACCTGATTTCCGGCAATTCCTTCATATTGCTGAATTGTGTCAAACCATTTTTTAAAGTCGTATTCCTGATATCCGGCGCCGCTTCCTTTCGCACCATCCATCCATACTTCTTTAAAATGCCCTTTATTTCCGTATTTGTCGTTTCCAAGTATCTCGATCAACTGATCATTATAATATTTATTGTAATCTTTCGCATCTTGCTGTTTTACTTGTTCCCAAGTCAAACCATCGACCGGTTGGTTTTTATCTGGTTTTCCATCATTATTAGTATCCACAAACTCTACTAATGCCTTACCGGATGCATCTTTATACCCATAGCTTTCATCATGGATATCCCACGGGGACAGATATAAGCCCATGTCCATATCATGTTCTGTACATGCTTTTGAAATGTCGGCAAGGACATCACCTTTTCCACCCTGATAATTTGTCGCGCCGGAAACGTCGTACTGCGTTGCTTCACTTGCCCATATACAGAAACCATCATGGTGCTTCGCAGTCACGATCAATTTCTTGAAACCTGCTTCTTTCAATGTTTTAACAAGTGTGTCCGCATCAAAATCTTCCGTCAGTTTAAAGATCTCATTCGGAGTCTTATCGCCGTAATGTTCTCCCCATTCGATCTCATTAAATGTATTCGGTCCAAAGTGGCAAAATGCAGCCAGTTCCTGTTTCTGATACTCATACTGATTCTTTGACGGTATCGTCTTGTCCTTCTTCGGCGCCGCCGTATCGTTGTCTGTCAGCTCATCCGTTTTAACGTATGTGTCTTCGGCAGCCTGAACCTGCACAACTCCGCCGGTCGAAAGAGCTGTCTGCACGATCATTCCGGCAGCTAATAACAATGCCAGATACTTTCTCTTTTTCATACTTTTCCTTTCCCCTTTTTTCACAATTTTATTTTTCATAGACCTTATAACCTTATCACATTTAAACAAAATTGTCATTATCACCCCCCCCATTTTCGTCATTTTGCATATTTAGGATTTCAAAAAAGGCTATAGTCGTTCATTTTCCAAAACGATTATAGCCTTTTTGTACAACACTATCTTATTTCTTCTATATTATTTATCGAGAAGCAGCGCTGTAAAACAGAACGTATTTCTTCCAAAAGCGAAGAAATCCACTCCTGTTTTAAACTGCCCATTTACAAATAATGTATTTTAGTATGCTCTTCCCCAGTAAACCATATGTTTCGCAGGTTTTCCACAGCAGACGCATACATCAGACAGATGTTCTTCTTCCATAGGAATGCATCGTGATGTCACTCCGCCTGTCTGTGCTTTAATCTCATCCTCACAAGCTTCGTCTCCACACCACATTGCCTTTACGAAACCTTTCTTTTCGGAAACCGCATCTTTCATCTCATCCATAGTCACCGCAGAACTGATGTGGTCATCAAGGAACGCTTTTGCTTTCGCATAAAGGTCTGCCTGGATCGTCTCAAGGATTTCACCGAGTTTCGTTGTAATCTCATCGATTGCCACAACGATCTTCTCTCTTGTATCTCTGCGCACAACAACAACCTGACCGTTTTCGATATCTTTTGGTCCGATCTCGATACGAGTCGGGATTCCGAGCATCTCCTGCTCACTGAATTTCCATCCCGGACTCTTTTCGGAATCATCGATCTTCGCGCGATATCCGGCTTTATTAAGAGCGTCAAGAAGTTCATTTGCCTTATCGAGAACACCTTCTTTATGCTGCGCGATCGGAATAACTCTTGTCTGTACCGGAGCGATTCTCGGCGGAAGTACAAGACCGCTGTCATCGCCGTGAACCATGATGATCGCACCGATGATTCGGGTGGATAATCCCCATGATGTCTCGTACACACTGTGCAGTTCATTATTTTTATCTGCATACTTAATGTCAAATGCATCCGGGAAAGAATTTCCGAAGAAATGGCTTGTCGCCGACTGTAAAGCCTGACCGTCGTGCATCAGCGCTTCAATCGTATAAGTGTCCTGCGCTCCCGCAAATTTTTCACTTTCTGTTTTTCTTCCGGCAACAACCGGAATCGCAAGATCTTCTTCTACAAAGTCTTTATATACTTTCCACATTAATTTTGTACGTTCTTCCGCTTCTTCATATGTCGCATGAATCGTATGACCTTCCTGCCAGAGGAATTCCCTTGAACGAAGGAACGGTCTTGTCGTTTTCTCCCAACGAAGAACCGAGCACCACTGATTCCATACTTTCGGAAGGTCTCTGTAAGACTGAACCGTCTTGCTCCACACGTCACAGAACAATGTCTCAGATGTCGGACGGATACAGAATCTCTCCTGAAGCGGCTCCGCTCCGCCGTGTGTTACCCACGCTACTTCAGGCGCGAACCCTTCGATGTGGTCTTTTTCTTTCTGCAAAAGGCTTTCCGGGATCAAAACCGGAAGATATACGTTTTCCACACCTGTGTCTTTAAAACGTTTGTCAAGATCCGACTGAATATTTTCCCATATTGCATATCCGTTCGGAAGATAGTTCAGACATCCCTTTACGCCTGAATAATCACATAATTTTGCTTCCCGCACAACATCTGTATACCACTGTGCAAAATCTTCGTCTCTCGATGTGATCGACTGTACAAGTTTCTTTTCTTTCGCCATTTTCTTACCTCATTTCCCAAATCATTTTCGGAACTTTTTATCTTTTGTTCCGACTTTTCTTCCATCGCTTCCATAGCGCAGCAGTTTAGCCATATCCGTCCGAATCGACCGTTTCGACCGTTTCTTCCGTTTTGCCCGTTTCTCCCGGATCGTAAAAGTCTCCGGTAACGCGGCAGATTCCCGGATAGCGCCAAAACTTCTCTGCCGGAAAAGCGTCTCATTTCCTATATGCGCCTATATAAAAACGCCGGGACGCTCTTCCCCACAAGGGACCGAGCATCTCGGCGGTACCACCCTTATTAACACCGCAGACGTCCTGCCTGCCGTTGTTCTCTCTTTTATCTTTAACGCAGATATACGCTGTATTTTCATACAGAGCTCCGGAGCCGGTTCAATGTGTTCCTGCAAAGGCTTTCACCAACCGCCTTCTCTCTGATGCATTCCACACATATACTATTCTCTTTCCTCGCCTGTTTGCATCTGTGATTTTACCCAAAATCCGGCAGAATGTCAACCGAAACCGCCGTTCCAAGTATTCATTCCGAAAATACCATCCTAAACGTGCATCTAAGACCTTATCCCAAACATTATCCGTGAAGCTGCAAAAGCTTTCCTTTTAATTCCTGCTCCATATTGCGAAGTTCCGCCTCCGCAGCCTGACGTTTTTCCCTGCCTTCACGCTGGATTGCCATTACTTCATCAAGCGTAGAGATCAGAGACTCGTTCGTTGCTTTGAGCGTATCCATATCCACGATTCCCCGCTCGGACTGCCGAGCCGTTTCCGTCGTTGCGATCTTCAGTTTCTCTGCATTTTTCTTCAAAAGCTCATTCGTCACATCCGTAACACGCCGCTGCGCTTCCGCTGCCTGCGTCGAATGTTCTACCCCAAGCGCAAGAACCATCTGACTCTTCCAAAGAGGAATCGTATTTACGATTGTAGACTGGATCTTTTCAACCATCATTGTATCATTATTCTGAACGAGCCGAATCTGAGGCGCAGTCTGAATAGAAATCATTCTTGTCAGTTCAAGATCATGGATCTTCTTCTCAAACCGAATGCACATCTCATCCAAATCTTTCGCCGCCTGCGCATCTTCCGGCAGTCCTGATGCCTGCGCCCTGCTCATCAGATCCGCAAGCTGTGTTCTTTTCACTTCCGCAAGTTTCTTCTTTCCCGCAAGAATATACATCGACAATTCCTTAAAATATGTCAGATTCAGTTCGTACATCTTATCAAGAAGCGCTGTATCCTTCATAAGCTGTACCTGATGCTTCTCCAGCGCCTTGATAATCTCATTTACATTCGTCTCGGCTTTTGCGTATTTTGCTTTCATAGAATCAATTTTGTTCGACGCTTTCTTAAAAATGCCGAAAAAGCCTTTTTCTTCTTCATCTTCATCAAAACTTTTCAACTGCGTCACAACGCCGGTAAGGAGAGCCCCCACCTCGCCGAGATCTTGAGATTTCACATTATCCAACGCCGATTCGGAGAAATCCGCCATCTTCTTCTGCGTTCCCGCTCCGTACTGAAGGATCAGCGATGAATTCGTCAAGTCGATCTGCTTTGCAAATGCCTCGACCGTCTGACGCTCTTCTTCTGTCAAAACGCTGTCGTCCAGCACCGGTTCTTCTACCTGCTGCACGGCCGGAGTTTCCTTTTTATCCGCCGCCTGAAACGGATCTAACGTCAATGTCGGAGTGGTGTCTAAGTCCTTAAATTCTGTTCCCATTTCTTTAATCTCCTTTTCCATTTCTTTCTTCAGCCCTATCTTACTTATCTTCACTCATCATTCCCCGAGCTTCTATTTTATCTTCTTTACTCGCTGCGAACATCTTTTCTATCTTATCTTCTCCACTCGCTGCGCGCTTTTACTTTCTGATCTCGTCTTCCGTAAGTCCTTCCTGTGCCAGCATCGTATTCAGAACCGATATATCCGACGACACGTCCCACGCCGTATCCTGAAAAAGATCGTCCAACAACTTTTCAAACGCCACATTAAGAGTGTCAATCGTCTTTTCGATCTCTATTTTGGAAGAAATAATATTTTCTCCCTGTACAGGCTGTGCATCCAAATCTTCATACGCCTGCAGCAGTTTCATCGTCATCGGAAGATAATAATCCATTAATTTTCGGATATCACTGACCGTATCGGGTTTCTGCTCGACCCGGTCAAATATCCTGTCTACAAGCATTTCCATACGGGCGATTTTCTCCGAAATTTCTTCTCCGGGTATTGCGTCATTCGCCGCTTTGATCGCCCTCACATATTCGTCGCCTGCTTCGATGATCTTCTGGACTTCCGGAGAAAGTCTGGAAAACTCTTCCTGTTCCTTCGCTGCCCGCTCTTCTTTTTCCTGTTTTTCCCGACGCGTTCTTTCCATAAGCGCCGTGTATTGGCGATAAGCTTCGTTGCTCGTCATAAGACATGTTTCCTGCTCATCAAGATGACCTTGCCGAAACCAGCCTTTTTTAATCATCTTTTTCAAATCTTTCACAACTGCTTTCACAGAACGTCCGCTCTGCTGTGCAAATTCTTTTACGTCACAATATTCCCTGTTTCCGATCATTTTCACATATTTTCCAAAACGGCTCACCGTACACGCATTCGATGTTCCGATAATTCCCATCACTGCAAACGCAACAGAAAAACCGCCCATCAAAGCCGCCATGACATTTATCTCCATCTGCCAGCCTGTTACCGAACTTCCCAACAGAAGCATCAGACCGATGATCAGAGTAACGATCATCCCAAGGTATCCCGTAATCGCGAGGAAGATACCGCCGACCTTTATTGCCGTTCCCTTCAGATAAAGGATTCCGCCTCTGTGCACGGAATTCCCCGCTGTTCCCGTTCTTTGATCCTGCGCGAAGCCGCCTGCTGAGCCCGCTCCCTGATTATGTGTAAATCCGCCCGCTGCGCCTGTCCTCTGATTCTGTGTAAATCCGCCTGCTGAGCCTGTCCTCTGATTCTGCGTGAATCCGCCAGTTGCGCCTGTCCTCTGATTCTGCGTAAAACCGCCAGTTGCGCCTGTCCTCTGATTCTGCGTGAATCCGCCCGCTGAGCCTGTCCTCTGATTCTGCGTGAATCCGCCTGCTGAGCCCGCTCCCTGATTCTGCGTGAAACCACCTGCTGATCCTGTTCCCTGATTATGAAACGGCGGTGTGTTTCCCGCTTGTCTCTGCCTCTGTGCAAAATTATCCGCAGCGGCATTCATCGCATCGCTTCCGTAACGGATTCCGTTTCTTAGTCCTCTGGAGAGTCCTTCCATCGCACGTCCGATCGTATCCGTCACATTCTGATTTAACCGTCCGTAATTTTGATGATCGATAGCGTCCTGAATCGTCCGATTCAATTCATCCAACGATCTTTCCCACTCATTATTTATCATGAATTTCCTCCTTAAAGGGTTGACCTGAAAATTCTTTTATATGATAATCAGTTTAGCCGTAACACATTGAAAAGTCAATAATACGAAGGAGCGAAAATAAGACAAATGATAAAAAATGCATCCCCGCTTATTATATACGAAGACGAGCAGATCATCGTCTGCCATAAACCCGCAGGAACGCCGACTCAGAGCAGTCATATCGGAACTTCCGACATGGAAAGCCTGCTCAAAAACCATCTTTTTTCTTCACGTAAATTTCACCGGGCAAAATCAGGCGAACCGTATCTTGCGATCATTCATCGCCTCGACCAGCCTGTAGAAGGGATTCTCGTCTTTGCAAAAACACCTGCCGCCGCAAAGGAACTAAACCGCCAGCTCACTTCCCAAGAATTTGGGAAATATTATCTTGCAGTAATATCAGGCATTCCCGAACCGCAGGAAGGCTCTCTTGAAAACTATCTCGTCAAAGATGCCCGTACAAACAGTTCCGCAGTCTGTACGAAAACGACTCCGGGAGCAAAACTTGCCAGACTTCACTACAGAACAATAGAAACATACGGCGCGCCCGGAAACGAAAAATTTACCGATTCCAAATCGACTGACACGCCAAAACACACGTCCCGAAACCACAGGCAGCCGCCATTGCAAAATGAATCTTCTGCCTTAGTAGAAATCCATCTTGACACAGGCAGACATCATCAGATTCGTGTGCAAATGGCACATTTCGGACACCCCCTTATAGGCGATCGGAAATATGGCAAAAAAATCACCGATCATATGAATTCCGTACAATCTTCGACAAAACGATTTCAGGCAGGACAACTTCATCTCTGCGCTTACAAGCTAACATTTCGTCATCCCAAAACCGGAAAAGAGATGGAATTTCAGATTTGAAACTCCATCTCTCATAAATCCGATCTTCCTGTTTGGAAAGATCTCTTCTCCTGCAATCCCGAATTTTAACTCGTCGCACAAAAAAGACGGTGCCTTACGCGCACCGCCTTTTTTGTTTCATATAATCTTCATCTTACGAATCAGATATTTTTATTTCACTCTTTTTCTTCTAAAGAATGTTACTACAGCGATTCCGCCCGCTGCCACAAGCGCCATCAAATATCCTGCGATGTTTGCGCTGTCACCTGTAACAACAGCTGCATTGCCGCCGTTTCCGTTGCTTCCATTGCTTCCGCTATTTCCACTGTTTCCACTGTTTCCATTGCTTCCGCTGTTTCCGCCACTACCGCCGTTTCCATCCGGATTCGGGTTCGGGTTCGGATCAGGAGTTGTGTCTTTTACAAGACCGTCATAAGCTGTCTGCAATGCTTCTTTTGCTGCATTTACTTCATCCTGTGTTGCATTCGGATTTGCAAGAACACTCTGTGCTTTCATAAGAGCTTCATTGAATGCTGTCCAGCTTTCTGCTGTATATCCGTCTGCTTTGGTGTCTTTGTACTGATTATAAAGAGTCGTCAGTCCACTCTTATCTACATCGCCCGGCTGCGGATCTGGATTAAGTTTCACAAGTCTGTCATGTGCTGTCTGCAATGCTGTCAAAGCTTCTCCTACTGCTGCGTTTGTTGTATCTTTTGCTTCGATGAGAGCTTTCGCTTCATTCATCTTCGCTTCGTATACTGCCCATGATTCTGCTGTGTAGTCTGCTTTATTCAAGTTTTCTGCCACATAGCTGTCATAGAGAGCTTTCAGAGCTGCTGTCGTTTTCTCTCCATAGAAACGGATCTCTGCCATACTTGCGAATTTATCCTGTGCTCCTGCTTCAAGAACTTTGAACTCTACATATCTTACATCTTTCGCATCAAAAGCAATCTGCTGATACTGATCTCTGTTTACAAGAACATTGCCTTCTTCATCGAACTCATATGTTCCGACGGATTTCATATCTTCTTTGTCGCTTCCTACAAAGATCTGCGCTTTCAGGATATCGCCGTTCGTTACTCCCTGACGTGCAAGGAATGTAATGTCTGTCAAGTTGTAAAGTCCGCCGAGATCAAAATTGAGGCTCTGCGGCAATACATCTTTGTTGTACTCTGTATGCCAGTAATTATCTTCTTTTCCGTCAAGTACGTTTGTTGCAAGTCCATCCTCAAGTTTATCAGGATCACATTCACTTGTTGCCGTCACTGTGAATCCTTCTGCTTTTGCATCAAGCAGTTTTGTCTCATCAAGTGGACGGAATGTAAGTCCGTCGATTGCCGCGTAAATTGCCATCTGTGCTTCAAGTACCTGATTCTTAGTATATTCGCCCTTCAGCAATTCTGTAGCTGCATTTACTGCTGCTGTAAGCTGTCCATAACTTTCTTCTGTGTAAGCAGATGCCTGATATGTACGAGCTTTCGCAAGCGCTTCGTTTAAGCCTGAGATATCAACGCCTGCTTTTACTGTAATTTCATAAGTTGCTTTCGCATCTTTATTGCCTGCCGCTGTCAGTGTAATCGTGCTCTTTCCTTCCTTCATTGCTCTTGCTTTGTAGGTCGGATGGCCGTTCTCATCTGCCAGTGTAAGGATCTTCACAACATCTTGATTGGAACTTTCTACTGTGAAGAATTTGTTTGTTGCATTGTCCGGCTGAACTGTTGCATTAATGTCTGCCAGTGTTCCGACATACATCTCTTTTGCATTGTTCGGATCTGCTGTGATTCCTGTAACCGGTGTGTTAGACAGATTTGACAGTTCAAGTTCTGCAAGTGTGAGCATGTTCTTCACATCACTTGTTGATTTTGCATCTAAGAATGTAATCTGAACTTCTTTTACCGCCTTGTCTCCTGCAAATTCAAATGTATATTTCTCCTGTTTTGTTTCAAACTTGATCTCGTCTGATGATGTATCATCTGTATAGATCAGTTTTGCAGATACTTTATTCAAGTAACCGTTTCCTTCATTTGCATTAGATACGACTACTTTATTAAGTGCTTCCGGATTCTTCAATGCAAGATGCATTGTTGTCGGAAGGATGATGTAGTCCGGAAGTTTTCCGTTTACATGGTTGGATGAAATATCCCACTTAAACTCAAAATCACGCCCAAATGTTCCATCAAACAGTCCGTTGTAATTATTCTGTTGGATCAATTTATTTACATTCGGATCATCTGTGTTATCTTCTGTGAGTTTCTCATTTGTCATTGTGATATCGAAGTCTGCCTGTCCAAACTTCTTCTCTGTTGCCGGAACATCCGGGATCTCAACTTCTGTATCTACCTCTGACTCGATCGTGCTGTAGTTCGGTCCGATCAAAGTTACTTTAGAAAGATCGATCACTTTCGCATCTGTTGTAGAGATGTTCTCTTTTGCTTTCATTGTGATTGTAGCAAGTACGTCGCTTCCGGCATAGAGTTCTTTATCTCCACGGTTTGCAAATGCAAGGTTTACATATGCTCTGTCTTCATACTTTTTATTAACTGTCAGGTTTTCCATCTGAGCAAGAAGTGGGGAAACTTCACAAGAAACGTATTCCACTTTACTCTGATCGTAATTGATTACCTGTCCAAACGCGTTCAATCCTGCAACATTCTGTGCGTAAACGTCAACTGTAAATGTCTCGCCTTTCTTCACGCTGTCGCTGCTTGCAAGAAGCATAGCTTCTCCTGAAACGCTGTCTGTCTTCTTCGTTCCTCCATCTAACTGGAACATCGTGAATGCATAATCATAAACGTCATAGAGGTCGTTCATGTTAATATCTCCGTAACGGCTCTTGATCTGATCGATAAAGATCTTATCATCTCCGCCTACTCCGAGATAGTTCTTCATGTTTGTGTAATCAGCTTCACTTACTGTTTCACTTCCATTAGTGCTTCCGACTGCAAACGCAGTTGAATCCGCTTCTTTGTAAACTTTGATTTCGCTTGCAGAGAAGAAGTTTCCTAATGCTGCAAGTGGTGTAAAGCGGATATAACGTGCTCCACAGTTCAGCTTATCCATCACTTTCGTTTCAGCATTTCGATCCCAGTTGTACTCTTTTGCTTCTGACCAGTGTACGCCGTCAAGACTTGTCTCAAGTTTCATCTTTGTAACAGTTCCGTTACCGGCATCCGTACGCGGATAATACTCGATCTTATCAAGTTTATAAGCTTTTCCGTAATCTACAGTAAGTGTCTGTCCAAGTGCATCTCCACCTGAATGGAAACCTCCGTCGCTTTGCTGGAACGCCTGGTCGAATGCAAGATCTGCACTATGATTTCCGTAAAGTGTTCCGGTCCATGTAATTGACTGTGGCTTCGGCGTATCTTTCCACGGATCTTCTGCCGACTGGAATGTCTGTTTCTCGCTCCACTCGGAATATCCATCAGCATTTCTTGAACGAACCTGGTATGTATGCTCTGAATGATAAGCAAGATCTACATGTGTATAAGCCTGCGCATCGCCAACTGCAAATACAACGTCATCGATCATCAGCTCATAAGATGTAGCAGTATCTACTTTATTCCATCCAAGAGTGATACTTGTCGGTGTCTTCGCCTCAACATTCTCTGTCAACGTCGGAACTGCAAGGTTCTCATTCAACTGATCTTTCGGAAGTTTTCCGTCATTTGCAAATCCTTCGATTACTAATGTCTGATCAACTGCTTTTGCGTCAGCCTGTGCGAATTTCACATATAACTTCGGAGTTCTCTTCACACCTTTTACAAGATCTGCAATGCCGGTTTCTTTCTCAGATGCATATGTCTCGATTGCCGGAGACTCATCGTAGAAGTAAACCGCTTTTCCAGCTTCAACTTTCTTCGCATCGAAATCAGCTTTGCTCGTTACTTCTTCAACATCAAGTGCGGCACTGCCGTTCTTTGCTGTTACTTTCGACGGTTTCTTAGATACGTTTACAATAAATGTTGTGTTTTTGTCTTTCTTGTATCCTTCGTAGCTTCCTGTAGACTTCTCTGCTGTCAATGTAGCCGTTCCGTCTTTTACTTCAGACGTAAATTTCGCAGATACATGATCGCCGTAAGAAGCGTTCGTTACTTTTCCATACTCGCCTTCTTCTTTCAGATCGTTCTCGATGAATTTACCGTCGTCTTCAAACATCGTGTAAGAAGTCTTTCCAGCCGGCCAGAACTCTACGATACGGTTTGCTTTATCAATGTCTTCCGGAGAGTTGTTTTCTTCCCACATCGGAATGATCGCGCCGTTCTTTACGAATACCGGAAGTTTCCAAAGCGGAGCGTCAAAGTTATTGAGAACTCGTCCACCCTGATACTGCTCACCTGTGAAGTAGTCGATCCAAACGTCTTTCTCTCCCGGCAGGTAAATGTTATTTCTGATATCACTACCATCATTCTCTGTATCTGCCGTATTCTGATAGATTGGAGCTACAAGCATCTCTGATCCGAGCATATACTGATACTGCATCGCTTTGCTGCTTGCATAGCTGTCATTCGGATATTCAAGGAACATCGCTCTCATAAGCGGAAGTCCTGTATCTCCGTTGCCTGTATTGATGTTTGCCGCAGAAGCTGCTCCTGTATAAATGTATGGAAGAAGCTGCGCTTTTATCTTCATATACATACGGTTGATTCCTGTATACGGATCTCCGAATGTATACGGCATCTTCGCGTAAGTTCCCCAACCATCCATGTTGAGCATAAGCGGTGTAAATGATTTCCACTGATAATCTCTCGTAGCAATGAGCGCATCTCCGCCGAAGATACCGTCCATATCACTACCTACGTTCGGGTTACCGCTAAGAGACGTTCCGATATATGTCGGGATGTGGAAACGAATGTACTCCCATTTACCACCTGTCTGGTCTCCTGTCCAGATACCGCAGTAACGCTGTGATCCTGCCCATCCGTCAAGAGAGATGATGTTCGGACGGATTTCGCCTTCTGTCGTCGCGATATCGTAAGCTGTCTTCACACCGTCAAGCTGCATGGAATATCCATGTCCAACCCATGCAACGTCTGTCTTCAATGTAGAAACACCGCCGACTTTAACTTCATTTTCAAAATCGCGGAGACGATGCCACATTGTAGAAGAATTTGAATCAGGAACAAGATAACTCTGTGTCCAAAGTCCTGTCTGTACGCCTTTCTCCTGTGCATATTCTGTAAACTTAGCAAGGTTCTCTACGTTTGCCTTAACTGCTGCAAGACGATCCGGTGAACTTGTTCCATCAGCCTCTACTCCGCCTGTCATATGATGACCGTTCTGTCCGTATCCTGCGCCGTATCCGTCGTTCGGAAGGAAATATCCGAGAGGCATGTCGTACTTAACATAATCATCAAGTACCGCGCGGGCTGAAAATTCATATGGTGTCTCTACGTTCGGGAACTTATCAGTAGCCACTGTCGGACCTTCACCGTTGAGTGACTCAAGCTTCTGTCCGTCTGTCGGAACAAAATCGGCGCTCATTCCGATTTCATATGTTGTCTTTCCTGCACTTGTAGACGGATCAGTTCCTTTGATCGTCCATGCTTTCGAGCTACCCGCCGGCTTCTCGTTTGACCACGCGTCACGGTTGTATGCGTTCAGGTGTCCCTCATAAAAAGCATATTCAGGAAGAAGAACCGGATTACCTGTTACATGGTAATACTCGTCCAAAATATCCTGTGTTTTCTCAGTAACATTTTTTCCGTCAGATACGAAATAATAAGCGTCAAGTTCGCCTTCTTCGTGCGTTGCCGTAACAGCATCTGCCGTTGTCTTACCAAAATCATATTTACCATCGGCAAATGTGTTTCTCAACACCCCGTATCCGTCTGTCGTATAATAGAATGGGTTCGGAGATGCTACACCGCCGTCTGTCCATCCACTTTCATTTACAATATTGATCGACTCTCCTGTATGAACGAATCTGCCGTTCTGTGTACCACCGCCGTAGAAATTCTCTCCGTCGTTTTTCTTAAGAGTCTGTACTGTTGCAGATTTTGAAATAGCCAGTGCTTCTTTTTCTTCCATCACAACCTTATCGTTGCTTAAGATTTTCATCTTAGCTGTCTCTTTATCAAACTCAACAGAAACATTTTTACTTGTGATCGTAAACTTTCCATCTGCATCTTTAATCTTTGCTTCCGGTTTTGAATACTCACTGGAGCTGTCAGGATACTGCTGAATACGTCCCTTGTGGGAACTCTGTCTCGGTTTTGCATACTCCGAGAACTCGCCGCTCGGATCTACGTTATATCTGAAGATCCCGTCTTCAAGAAACGTAAGCTTTGCCTTTACACCACCGTTGAAAGTCACAATAACGATGTTGTCTGCATCGCCTTTTTTCACTGACTCGACGCTTGTCAACTGCCCGGCAAAATCTTCCGCAGCTTTCGCCGGTATCGGCGGAAATGCTGTAAGCACCATGCCAAGCGCCGTAACAGTTACAGCAGCTTTCTTTCCTGCTCCTTTCATTTTCTTAGTCCATTTCATCTTTTTCCTTCTCCTCCTTTTCTTCGGGCAAATTGTTCAAATTGATTGCATTTACCACTAAGTACTTTATTATATAATTATTTTGACCAAATGTATTTATACAAATTATTCTCGGTTTGTATTTTTTTACATTTGTATCGCCTTTTTTACCGGTATTTTCGGGTATTTTCGACATATTTCTAACTTTTGTCGATTTATCTGTACTCAATTTCTATCAAGACAAAATCTCTCTATTAGAAAGGTAATATTTGCTTCTGTATCTTCAAGATCATCTGCAATTTCGGAAATTGTTTTTCCTTTTTCAAGTTTTTTCCGGATGAGAGCACTTTTTTCTTCTCTTCGTCCTTCTTCTCGTCCCTTCTTCTTCCCTTCTTCTCGTCCTTCTTCTCGTCCTTCTTTCCGTCCTTCTTCTCTTGCCTCTTCTCTCTGCACTTCGATATCTGTCTCATAGTCGTATTCGTCTAATAACATATTGACAACCT
>OLSM01001230.1_pt1 | contig 19895 bp, 14 predicted proteins | sample 1672721 | NCBI WGS metagenome assembly OLSM01 (sample SAMEA3136717, study PRJEB25190) | human gut metagenome | reverse complement strand
TTAATATTATTTATTTAGTAATTTTACTTACCTCTAGTAATAACAACTTACTCAATTTTAATTTACTTAGTTTTCTTACTTATGCCGGAATGATTTTTATTCCTCTTGCTCTATCATTAACATTCTTTGGCTTTGTCTTCAAGAAAAAAAGTGTCGACTTCATTATGTCTAAACCAATTAGTCGAAAAAGTATCTTTATTACCAATACTTTAGGCGGTATTCTAATTATTCTTTTGTTTATGTTAATCAATACAATAATCTTTGGTTTATTTGGCTTAGTATTTTCTAATCTAACCATTCCTTTTGCATTACTAGTAGATTACTTTCTTTTCTGGTTTATCTCTTATGTATTTATTTTTACCGCGGTAAATTTAGCAATTGTGTTATCTGGTAATTTAATTACTAGTCTAGTTGTTTTACTTCTTATCCTTCTAATGGTTCCTTATTTAAATACGGTTAATTTTATCGATGATGCCAACCAAAATGACTACATTTTATGTGAAAGCGAAGATTGTCAACCTGAAAGTTATTACTGTTATGGTGATTCAATTTGTGAAGAACATTTAAAAAATAATGAATACGTTTTCTATTCAGAAAAACAAATGGATTATCATTTTATTGCACCTTTGTCTGCCTTAAATTCTAAAGACACTTTTTATGATACAACCAGTCTTTTCAAGATGATCGGCCTCAGTATCATTTATGTTGGTTTGGGTTATATCATTTTTAAACGAAGAAAAATGGAAAATAATGAAATGAGTTTTAAAAGTAATTTGGCTCATTATCTTGTAAAAGCACTAACTCTTTTCCCAGTATGCTTAATTACTTATATCATACTAGATGAAGCAGGTATGCTTGGTTGGATTATCTCAATTGCAGGAATTATCATTTATTCTATCGTCTATGATTTAATTACAAGAAAAGAAATCTATAGACCAATCAAATCTACGATTATTAGTCTTGCTATCTTCTTAATCTTTACTGGAGTTTATCATCTAGATTTTAAAGAAATGGAAAATAGGGTAACTGTTTTAAATGGGGTAGATACGCTTGTTTATGATGATGTATTAATAAAAGATAAAGATATAATTAACGAAGTCATAAAAATGTTATTAGATCGCGCTAGTAATGGTGAATACTATTATCATGATTTTACTCTGATTAGTAATAATAAAGAATATAAAGTAGGAGTAGGAATTACCTCTGAATTAGCAACTACTTTAAATGAAAAGAAAAATGAAATTAATCAAGAAAAGATCAAAGAATTTAATTTAAATCATATCGATTATATAGAATATAATGAAATAACCATTCCGGTAACAAAAGAAATTACCAATTTGATAAAAGAGAGTATTGATAAAGTGGAAGAGTTTAATGAAACTTCACTTCAAGATGATGATCTAATCTATTTATACACTTATAAAAATCATCATTATGAAAAAATTGCTATTCCAATTAAAATTAGTAAAGAATTATACGAAAAAATTATTACTTATCAAAATGAACAATTCATTAATTATGAAGAAAAAATAAATCATGAATCTTACTATCATTTATATACCTATGATTCAACTTACTTTACCGATGAAGATTTATATGTATTTTATTATGTCATAAATAGTAATAAAGATTCATTCCTAAATTATTTAAAAACAGATAATAAAGTAGATATGAGTAAAGATCATGTTGTGGTTGAATCTTATTATAACGAAGTATATAAAGTAACGATCAGTGATGTCGCCTCATTCAAAGCAGAATTTGATCGCTACAAAGAAAAGGTGAGTGATAATCATGAATATCAAAATCTTCTCATGCAATATCAAAACATGTTAGAATATGGAGCGACTGACTAATGAATATCAATATTGATTATGGCAAAAGAGAGCCAATCTACGAACAAATTGTAAGAGAAGTAGAAAAATTAATTACACTAGGAATTTTAGAGCCAGGAACCCAGATTCCTAGTGTGCGCTCTTTAGCTGTTGATTTAGGGATTAATCCAAATACTGTAAAAAAAGCCTATGATATTTTGGAAGAAGAGGGACTGATCATTTCCAAATCTACCAAGGGAACATTTATTGGTGATAATATTGATCAAGCTAAAAAATTAAAAATGGAAGAATTAATAGAAAAGATTAATAAAATAATAAAAGAGTTAGAAAGCTATGGGCTAACGAAAGAAGAAATAATAAAAAGGATGAAGTAAAATGATAGTAGTTTACAATGTAGTAATGATTTTGTGTTTCTTATTTAGTATGTATTTTGTCATAACAGGATTATTTGCTTTTAAGAAATTAAAAAAAGCACCAAAAAAAGATAATTACCATAAGTTTGGAATTTTAATTCCTTGTCGAAACGAAGAAGAAGTAATAGGAAATTTAATTGATAGTATCAAAAATTTAAATTATCCCAAAGACTTATATGACTGCATCGTAATTCCCAATAATTGTACGGATAATACAAAAGAAATAGCCAAACAGAAAAACGCTAAAATAATTTCGGTAGATATTCCTACTCGTAGTAAAGGGGAAGTATTAAAATACACTTTTGATACTTTAAAAAATAGTGATTATGATGCCTATGTCATATTTGATGCAGATAATATTGTTGATGAGAATTTCTTAAAACACATGAATGATACTTTAAATGAAGGGTATTTAGTAGCGCAAGCCTTCCGTGATTCTAAAAATCCAAGTGATAATTATTTAACGGGAAGCTATACCATGTTTTATTATTTACAAAATGTTTTTTATAATGAGTCTCGAATGGTTCTAAAAAGATCTGCTGCAATAAATGGAACCGGATTTTGTGTAAAAAAATCAGTAATTGATCAATATGGTTTTCAAGTTAAAACATTAACAGAAGATAGCGAATTTACTGGCATTTGTTCTTTAAATAATGTAAAGATTGCATTTGTAAAAGATGCAATTACCTATGATGAACATCCTACCAATTTTAAAGTTTCATGGCGACAACGCAGCCGTTGGACAAGTGGATCTTATGCTTGTTTAAAAAGATATCATAAAAGCCTTTTCAAAAACTTTTGGAAAAATGGTAACTTTTGTTCATTTGATAGTTTACTTTATTATTTAGCTCCTTTTGTTCAAGTTATTTCCTTTTTCTTACCTTTAACTGTTTTTCTTCTCCAATTTCTAAAAGGATTATTAATAGGAAAATTAATTATCGATTTTGCAAGTCTATTTCTTTTTGCAATACTTTACATAGGAAGCATTTTACTAAATATCTTTGTTATTAAACTACTTCATAAAAAAATAAAAGATCATTACAAAGGCATATTCGCCTTTTCCTTCTTTATCCTAACATGGATTCCAATTAATTTCATTTGTTTATTTAAAAAAACGAAAAATTGGGAACCAATTAAACATACTAGAAAAGTAACAATTAAAAATATTTTAAATTAAATTCGACATTTTTTTAATAAACTTTCTATAAATTTTGGAATAAGAGTTGACTAAACTTAGATTTTTGATATAATTAATTTAGAAGGTGAAAGTATGAAGAATTTAGATAAAAGAGGTTTTACATTAGTAGAATTGTTAAGTGTTATTGTTATATTGTCTGTTATTGTTTTAATTGCTACGAATGCAGTAGTGCCAATGGCCGATAGTGCGAAAAAGCAAGTTCTTGCCATGGAAGCAAATACATTAGTGACGGCTGCTCAGACATTATATGTTCAAGAAAATTCTTCAAGTACAAAATGTTACACATATGATGAAATTATTAATTCAGGTTTAATTGAAAAAAATGATGATGCCTATACAGGAAGCATTTCCATTGAAGTAGATGGGGAAGGGAACTATACTTATAAAATATGGTTGTCAAATGGCCAATATATAATCAATGGTGTTGCTCCCGATGTAACAAGTGACGATGTCGAGACTTCTTCAAGTAACGCTTCTACTACTTGTAGTTCGAATTAAATCTAGTTTAAAAAGCTAGATTTTTTTAATGGAATATTTTATAATATTGTTAGGTGGTAAAAATGATTATAGGATCTCATGTTTCTTTTGGTAAAGAAGGATTATTAGGAAGCGTAAAAGAAACGATCGGCTATGGAGCAAATACTTTTATGTTTTATACAGGAGCTCCTCAAAATACTTTAAGAAAACCAATTGATAAAGAAAATACTAAAGAAGCACAAAATTTGATGAAAGAGCATCAAATTGATATTAATCATGTTATTTGCCATGCACCTTATATTGTGAATTTAGCCAATAATTTAGATGAAAAAAAATATGATTTCAGTATTCATTTTTTAGCGAGTGAGATTAAAAGATGCGAAGAAATGGGAATTAAATACATTGTTTTACATCCTGGATCAAGTGTAGGAATTGATCGCAATATTGCGTTAGATAATATTGCTTTTGCTTTAAATCAAATTTTAAAAGATGATACTTCTGTTAAAATTTTATTAGAAACCATGGCTGGTAAAGGATCTGAATTAGGCTGTACACTAGAAGAAATAAAATATTTAATAGAAAAAGTAAACAAGAAAGAATTAATTGGTGTCTGCATTGATACTTGCCACTTAAATGATGCTGGTTATGATATGAATAAGTTTGATGAGTTTTTACAAAAATTTGATGAGGTGATCGGCATAAATTATATTGGCTGTGTTCATGTAAATGATAGCAAAAATCCACTAGGTGCCCATAAAGATCGCCATGCTAACATTGGCTATGGAACAATTGGCTTTGATCCACTTCTTAAAATTATTAATCATGAAAAATTAAAAAGTATTCCCAAAATATTGGAAACACCATATATAGGTGAAACAGATGATGATAAAGCAAGAATTTATCCTCCTTATAAATTTGAAATTGCGATGATAAAAGAAGGGAAGATGAATTCCAATATGATGAATGACATAAGAGCATTTTATCATCAGAAAAATAATTTTTAATAGCAAGAGCTCTTGTTTATTTATCTAAAATATGTTATATTAAATATGTAAGTGTTATCCAGTTTGGATAACGCCTGTGTTTGTGGCAGACGCTAATCAGCGTCTTTTCTGATGCTCATCTCTAATAATAGAAATGAGCATCATTATTATAATAAACAAATACTTTATTTCTTCGCTCATTTACATCCTCCTACTTTCATAAAAACCCCCTGAATATTTCAAGTAATTTAAATTACTCATAAAAGAAAGCAGGCGCCGCCATACTGGATAACGATTATCTATTATGAATGATACTATGAAAAAAAGCAAGAAAAAGCGTATGACAAAGTTCGACATATATTTTCGACATATAAAAAACTTCTTAAAAAGAAGTTAAATAAAAGAAGAATAACGAGCGCTATACTCTAAAAATAGCTTTTTTATTTTTTCAAAATTTTCTTTACTAAAACGATCTTGATAACGGTCTAAATTTAATAATTTTGGATTTTTGACAACTTGTTCCCAATTTTTTTGAATAAAATCATAAACAAAGTTAAGCTCTTCATTGCTTAAATGAATATTTTTACTAAGAGCAAAATTATTGACATCTCCAACTGTCATTCTTCCCATATATGCTTTAATTAAATTGTACATTATATCACCTAATATATTGTATGAAAAAACTAATTTTTTAAATACTAATAATGGTGAAGTTTATGCCTAAAAAAGTAATCATGATTAGCTTTCTATTAATATCGATATTTGCTTTTTTTATTTATCGCGTCTATGATTTAGCTTATCATAACAAAGAATACTATTTAAAAGAAGCAGAGGCAATTAATGAAATATATGTAACTGGTACGTCTGCTCCCAGAGGTAGAATATTAGATATAAATGGCAATGTTTTAGTAGATAATATTGGTGTCAATACGATTTATTATCACAAACCGGCAAGTATTACCTTACAAGATGAATTACAGGTTGCTGAAAAATTAGTCGAATTAACAAATTATGAATATGAATATCCAGAATCAAAATTAAAAGATTTTTATATGATCAAATACAAAGACAAAGTAGATGCGCTAATAACAGTCGAAGAATATGAACTTTATAATGAAAGAAAAATAACAAGTGATGAGTTAGAAAAAATGAAATTAGAGCGTATTACTGAAGATATGCTAAGTAAAATGACGCCACTCGAAAAATATAGTTCTTATTTTTATTTTTTAATGAATGATGGTTATAGTTATGACAATAAATGTTTAATAAACAAGGTAAGTGATGAAGTTTACGCAAGTATTTTAGAAAGTAATTTGCCTGGAATATTTGGCGAAATGGAATGGTCAAGAGTTTATGTATATGATGAAACCTTAAAAACGATTTTTGGGGAAATATCTTCATCTTTACCGGCCGAAAAACAAGATTTATTAAAAGAAGGCTATAGCCTGACCGATAAAGTAGGTATTAGTGGTTTAGAAGAGTATTACGAAGAATATTTAAAAGGAGAAAAAGCCGTTTATAAAGTAGGAAGTAATAACACGTTAGAATTAGTAAGTGCTGCTAAAAGGGGAAAGGATCTTGTCCTTGAAATCGATATCGAAATTCAATTAGAAGTGGAAAAGGCGATTAAAGAAGAAATGCTAAAAGCAAAAAAGACGGCAAATACGGAATTTTATAAAGAATCATATGTTTTAGTAAGTGATCCTACAACTGGTGGAATGAAAGCAATCGCTGGTATTCGCTTAATTACCAATGGTAAAGAGCAATCATTTCAAGATGTAAGTATTAAAGTAATTAAGAATGCTTATACTGTTGGTAGTGCTGTTAAAGGAGCATCCATGGCTGTCGGTTATCAAAATGGGATAATTGATATCGGTAGTACAATGACGGATAGTTGTGTAAAACTAGCAAACATGCCGGCTAAGTGTTCTTATAAAAGATTAGGCTCACTAAATGATATTGAAGCGTTAGCCTTAAGTTCCAATTATTATCAATTTATTATTGCTCTAGGTATCATGGGCTATGATTACACATATAATATGAAAGCAGAAGCATCACTTGAACATTTTAACACATATCGTAATACTTTTGCTTCTTTTGGCCTTGGCACATCAACCGGAATTGACTTACCAGGCGAAAGTACAGGACTAAAAGGAACAACAATTGCTCCTGACCTACTAATGAATCTCGCTATTGGCCAATATGATTTATATACACCAGTCGAATTACTTCAATATATTAACACGATTGCTAATAATGGCTCTCGTCTAAAATTAAGTTTGATGAATAGCATCAAAGAAGATGATGAGGTAGTCATAACAAGAAATGTTGAGGAGTTAAATAAAGTGAATTTAGAAAGTAAATATTTAGAACGAATTCAAGAAGGGTTTCGAAGTGTCATGAAAAGTGGAACCGGATATTGGTATATCAATCAGAGTATTGCCGCGGCTGGGAAAACTGGTACAAGCGAATCCTACATTGATAGTGATTATGACGGAACCCTAGAATCTTACGTTCTAAGTAATACATTCTTGATGTATGCACCTTTTGATAATCCTAAGTATTCAATCGTGGTCATAAGTCCTAACACCAGCAATTTAGATAGTTCTAGTAAATATCGCTCCCCAGTAAATCGCTTAATTGCTCGAAGGATCAACGATTTTCTCTTTTCAAGTGACTAATTTAATGATATAATACTACTAGCTTACTTAAAAGGAGGTGTCCTCATGGCAAAAAATGAAAATAGAAATTATGTTACTTTAAGATGTACAGTATGTGGTAACGAAATAAGATGCACAAGCAAAAACAAAAAGAATACTCCTGATCGTTTAGAAATAAAGAAGTATTGCAATAAATGTCGTAAACATCAAGTAGTAAAAGAAAAGAAATAACATAAAATAAAGTGGAGTGGGGGAAAATCATGCCAAAACATAAATTGCAAAAAACAACGAAGAGTTATCCAACCATCATCGCTGTAATGGGTCGTGCAAGTGAGAATAAGACAAACGCTTATTTAACGACGAAACCACCGATGAGACAAAAGAAAAAAAGATTTGGAATATTTACAAAAAGTGAGGAGTAGAGAGTATGAATATTAATATTAATGATATTAAAAATGGTATGACAATTATTATGGATAATAACCTATATCAAATTGTCGAATTCCAACATGTAAAACCAGGAAAAGGATCTGCATTCGTAAGAATGAAACTTCGTAATCTAAGAACTGGTTCTATTACAGAAGATACATACAATACAAATATCAAGATTCAAAAAGCTCATATCGATAGAATGCCAATGCAATATCTATATCAAGCTGGCGATAACTATGTATTTATGAATAATGAAACATATGAGCAAGTTGAAATATCTACCAAAGTACTTGGTGATCAAGTAAAATTCATTAAAGAAGGATTAGATATTACAGTAGATTATTATGAAGGTGAAATCTTAGGAATTAGTTTACCTGAAAAAGTAGAGTATGAAGTAATTGAAACAGAACCAGCAGTAAAGGGTAATACTACAAATAATGCCCAAAAAGATGCAACGATTGAAACTGGTTATACACTAAAAGTACCATTATTTATCAATCAAGGTGAAAAAATTATTGTTTCTACGAAAGACGGTAAATACTCATCAAGAGCTTAATTTTAAATATAATTTTTTAAAGTAAAAAGGGTATCAAACTCTTTTTTTTAATGTCCACTTTTGTTATAATATTTATAGTGGGGTGATATTATGTTTGTACCATTAAAAATAGTTACGGAATATAGCTTACTTAAAAGTACAATTAAAATAGATGCCTTAATTTCTTTCTTAAAAAAGCATCATATCACCAGTTGTGCAATTTGTGATGAAAACTTATATGGAGTAATGGAATTTTACACGAAGATGACGGCAAATCATTTAAAACCAGTGATCGGTTTAAAGATAAATATAGATAATTATGAAATCTTACTGTATCCAATTAATAATACTGGTTATCAAAATTTACTAAAAATCCATACCTTAAAAGAAACCAAAGAACTAACATGGAATACTATAACTGATTATCTATCAAATATAAAAATAGTTTTACCCAGAGCATCTTATGAATTACGAAACAGATTCCCTAATGCTTATTTATGTTACAGAAATGATACTGAAAAAATGGAAGCTTTATTAAAAACAGAAAATTGTGTTTATATAAAAGAAGCAAGATGTCTAGCAAAGGAAGACACTATTTATTTAAAATATTTAGAAGCAATCAATAAAGGTTGCTTAGCAAGAGAAATAACTGAAAATTATGATGCCTATGATTTAAATTTACTAGTAAGAAAAGAAGATGAAGAAACAACCGAAAATTTTATCAAAGACATTCATTTAGATATCAATAAAAAAGGAAATTATATCCCCATTTATAACAAAGATATCAATTCTTTTGATTATTTAAGCAATTTGGCGAAAAAAGGACTGATCAAAAGATTAAATGGTATAGTACCAAAAGAATATCAAGAAAGATTAAACTATGAATTGCAAGTAATTAAAAAAATGGGGTTTGTTGACTATTTTTTAATTGTTTATGATTATGTTTTATATGCGAAAAAAAATAATATTTTAGTAGGACCTGGAAGAGGAAGTGCAGCCGGTTCTCTTGTCAGTTTTTCAGTTGGGATTACCGATGTCGACCCAATGAAATATCATTTATTATTTGAGCGTTTCTTAAACCCAGAGCGAATCACAATGCCAGATATTGACATTGATTTTGAATATACCAAAAGAGGACAAGTAATTGATTATGTAAGAGAAAAATATGGCCATAAAAATGTAGCACCAATCATGACTTTTGGAACACTTGCAAGTAAACAAGCTTTAAGAGATTCTGGGCGTATTTTAGAAATAGATTCTGGATTAATGGATCGATTTGTCGGTTTTATTGATGCCAAAACATCTTTAAAAGAAAATCTAGAAAAAAGAGAAATAAAAGATTTTCTCTATCAAAATAGTGCCTTAAAAGAAGTTTATCAAATTGCTTTAAAACTGGAAGGATTAAAAAGACATATCTCAACTCATGCTGCCGGAGTTGTAATAGCAAGTATCCCTTTAGATGAAGTAATACCACTTAACTTTAATTCTGATATTTTTATGACTGGTGTTACCATGGAATATTTAGAGCCTCTTGGTCTTTTAAAAATGGACTTTTTAGCTTTAAGAAATTTAACAATTATTGCAAATGTATTAGATTTAATCAAAGAAAATACTGGCAAAACGCTAGATCTAAACAAAATCAATTTAAATGATTCTGAAATTTTTAGGTTATTTAGTAATGCGGATACAGAAGGAATTTTTCAATACGAAAGTAGTGGCATGAAAAATTTAATGAAAAAGTTAAAACCATCTAGTTTTTCTGATTTAGTTGCCAGTGTAGCATTATTTCGCCCTGGACCTATGAATAACATTGATCTATTTGTAAGAAGAAAACATGGGGAAGAAAAGGTAAGCTATTTAGATCCTGATTTGGAACCAATTTTAAAAGAAACATATGGTGTAATTGTCTATCAAGAACAAGTAATGCAAATACTAGTAAAAGTAGGTGGATATACATATGCCGAAGCAGACAACATAAGAAGAGCCATGTCTAAGAAAAAAGAAAGTGTCATTTTAGAGGATAAAGAACATTTTATTCAGAATGCCATAAAAAGAGGATATAAACAAGAAATTGCCACGCAAATCTATGATTTAATTTTAAAATTTGCTAATTATGGTTTTAATAAAGCTCATTCTGTTAGCTATGCTCTAATCGGTTATCAAATGGCTTATTTAAAAGTAAAATATCCTATTTATTTTATTACAAATTTACTAAATATGAGTCTAGGAAGCGAAATCAAAACGAAAGAATACATTGATGAAGCAAGAAAAAAAGAAATCAAAATTTTGAAACCAGATGTAAATAAAGCTGATTCTACTTACAAAGTAATCGGAAGTAGCTTAATGATTCCTCTCGGCAGTATCAAAAATTTAGGAATCACTGCTTCCTCTGCCATATTAGAAGAGCGAAAAAATAATGGCAATTTTAAAGATTACTTAGATTTTGTTGCTAGAATATATGGAAAAAGTAATAATAAAAAAACGATTGCTGCTCTCATTGACGCGGGAGCCTTAGACTCTTTTCATCTAACTAAAAAAGCAATGATAGAGAACTTAGATGCAGCGATTAATTATGCTGGCCTCATTAGTGATCTGGATGCTTCCTTTGTAATGAAACCAATAATTGAAAATAGGGAAGAATATGAGGAAGAAGAATTAAGAGAAAAAGAATTAAATTCTTATGGCTTTTATGTAACTAATCATCCAACCAGCAAATTTCAAGATAAAAGTATTATGAAATTAGAACAAGAAAAATCTTATTTTGATAAGAGAGTAAAATGTGTTGTATTAGTTGAAAAAATAAAGACAATCAAAACCAAAAAAGGGGACAATATGGCTTTTATAACAGCTAGTGATGAAACCGGAACCGGTGAATTTGTTGTTTTCCCAAATGGGTATTCTTTAATCAAAAACATCAAAAATGGTGATATAATAGCAGTACAAGGATTAGTAACGAAAAGATTTGATAGTTACCAAATTAATATAAATGGATTACAGAAAGTAGTAGGTGGTATTCATGCATAATATCCATTCATTCTTTAAAAGTATTAATTTTCAATCAAAAAGCGATTGTTGGGAATCTACAGAAATAGAGAAAGTGATTTTAAATAAAAAAGAGGAAGTCTTTCGTGTTTTTTTACATGCTAAAAATGTTTTACCAATCAAAGAAGTAGACGAACTACGAAGATCTTGTCAAAATAAAATTAATGGGGAATATCCATGTAATATTGTAATGAATTATGAAGAGATTAAAGAAAGTGATTGCTTATCTTATGTAAAAGAAATTGTAAAACGTTTGACGGATAAAAAACCTTCTTTAATTAGTTTACTGGAATGTGAACCAACGATTGATGATGATATTATTATTTTTGAAGTGATGAGTCCTGCCGAAGAAGAAAATATTAAAAAAGAAGAAGCAGGAATTTTAAAAACACTAACAGAATATGGCTTAAAAGACTATTTTATTACAACCAAATTAAATGAAGAATTACGAAAAAATATAAGAGAAGAACTGGATCAAGTGCAAGCCCCAATAGAATATAAAGAAATCGTAAGAGAATTTACTCCTGGAAGCATTGTTTTAGGAAAAAGTATTACGAGAGAACCAGTTTCCATTAGTTCCATTAATAATGTTGGTCGCAATATTACGATTGAAGGATACGTGGAATCAGTTTCTGTCTTAGAACGGGAAAATATTAATATTATTACCCTAAATATCAACGATAATTCAAAAAGCTTTTTAACCAAAATTTTTCTAAAAGATAAAGAAGAATATTCAAAAATAAAAGAAGTGTTAAAAGAAGATGATTGGTTTCGTTTAAATGGAAATATTGATTTTGACTCTTATTCCAAATGCTTAGCGATGAGTGTCAGAAATATTGAAAAAATTGAAAATAGAGAAATTATTATCGCTCAAAGTGAAGATCCCAATATCATATTAGGTACACATGTAGAAGGAGAAATGACCTCAATTGATAATATTTTAGGAGCAAAAGAAAATATTATTGTCGAAGCTTATGTTTTTGGTGATGAATTACTCGAAAAAGATACAATCAATATTATGACATTAAAAATAAGTGATAATACAAGTAGTATTTTAGCCAAAGTATTTAAAAAGAATAAAAAAGAATTTGCCATCATTAAAAATGGAATTAAAGGAGCAATGAAAAAAGGTCGTTGGTTCCGTTTCTCTGGTAATGTGGAATTTGACAATTATTCTCATGAAATGGTTTTACAATTATGGAATATTGAAATCATTGATTCGAAAGAAGAAAAGATTATTGATGATGCTGAAGAAAAAAGAGTAGAATTACATACGCATACGATGATGAGTACGATGGATGGTGTAATTGATGCAAAAGCATTAGTAAAACATGCCTTAAAACTAGGACACAAAGCCATCGCTGTTACTGATCACAATGCCGTTCAATCTTATCCTGATCTTTTTCATGCTGTAACAGATGCGAATAAAGGAAAAACAGGAGAAGATAGATTCAAAGTTCTATATGGAGCAGAGTTAAATGTTGTCAATGATGATATTGATTTTATCTTTAATTTGCAAGAATATGACTTATTAGGACAAGAATACGTTGTATTTGATACCGAGACAACTGGCTTTTATGTTGGAAGCGACCAAATGATTGAAATTGGTGCTGTCAAAATAAAAGATGGACAAATACTAGATCGTTTTGATGAATTCATTGATCCGAAAAGGCCATTACCAAAGAAGATAGTTGATTTAACATGTATTACGGATGAAATGCTTGCTGGTCATGCCTCAGAAGAAGAAGTAACGAAGAAATTTTTAGCTTGGACTGGGGATCTACCTATGGTTGCTCATAATGCTAAATTTGATATTGGATTCATTAGTGCAGCTTGCACCAAATATAATTTGGGTGAATTTAAAAATACAGTTCTAGATACCATGAGTATGGCTCGTATGCTTCATCCTGAATGGCCAAATCACAAATTAACAACATTGGTAAGACGATATAAAATTGAATGGGACGAAGATGCTCATCATAGAGCGGATTACGACGCCGAAGGAACAGCTCATGCTTTCCATAAAATGTGTGAAGAATTAGATTCTAGAAATATTGAAACAACAACTAAATTATTTAATTCGGTCGATACAAATGAACTAATTAAATTCTCTTATCCTTTTCATCTATGTTGTTTAGTGAAAAATAAAGTGGGCCTAAAAAATCTATTCAAAATTATAAGCTATGCCAATACAACTTATTTATTTAAAAATAGTGAACCAAAACTACCACGAGGCGAATTAAAAAAACTAAGAGAAGGTTTACTAATCGGAAGTGGTTGCATCAATGGCGAAATATTCGAAGAAGCGAAAACCAAAGATGATGAAGAATTAGGAAGTTTAATGCGTTTTTACGATTACATTGAAGTACAACCAATAAGTGCCATGAAACATTTATTACAAATGGAATCAAGTGGCTTTAAAACCATAACTGATTTAGAAGAACATTTAAAAAAAATTATTCGTGTGGCAAAAGATGTTGGCAAAATAGTTGTAGCTACAAGTGATGCTCATTATTTAACCCCAAATGACAAAATATATCGCGATATCATCATTGCTCAAAAATCGAATGGAAAATTACATCCATTAAATAAAAGAGGAATTGAACAACCAGATATGCATATTCGTACCACGAGAGAAATGCTAGAAGAATTCTCTTTTCTAGGAAGTGATTTAGCATATGAAATTGTGGTAGAAAACACCAATAAAATAGCAGATATGATTGAAGAAGTAGAAGTAATCATTCAAACCGGTGGTGTTCCTTTCTCACCAAGAATTGAAAATTCGGTAGAAACGGTAACCGAAATGGTTTATAAAAAAGCGGCCGATTGGTATGGAGATCCTCTTCCATTCAATATTGAAGAGCGAATAAGTAAAGAATTATATGGTGATAGTGTTCTAGATAGTATTAAAAAGAGATTAGAAAGAGAAGAACATTTAAGTGGGGAAGAATTAACTAAAAAGTCCTTCCATGAATTACATGAAACCATTTTAAAAGGTTTTGAGGAAGTAAAAAGAATCGTAAAAGAGGAATTAAGCCTAGAGTTAACAAGTGATCATCTAAAAAAAATAGAAGAACTAGAAGAAAAGATAAAAAAGGCAACTCCTGAAGAAAAAGATGCTTTAGAAACAGAATTAAAAGTAGAACAAGATACTGATCCTCTAAACGACATGGATAAAAAGGTAAAGAAAAAATTAGGAGGAATCATTGGTGGAGGGTTTGATGTTATTTACTTAATTGCCCAAAAACTAGTAAAAAAGAGTAATGATGATGGATTCCTTGTTGGTTCACGTGGTTCTGTTGGTTCCAGTTTTGTTGCTACCATGATGGGAATTACTGAAGTAAATTCCTTGCCACCTCATTATCGCTGTAAAAAATGTAAATTTAGTATTTTTGAAAATGAAGAAGGAGTACCATTTGGTAACTTTTATAAAAGTGGTTTTGACTTACCAGATTTAAATTGTCCAAAGTGTGGTACATTAATGACGAAAGATGGCCAAGACATGCCTTTTGCTACTTTCTTAGGTTTTAATGCGGATAAAGTACCAGATATCGATCTTAACTTCTCCGATTTAAATCAAGCCGCAGCTCATGAATACACAAAAGTATTATTTGGTGTTGATAATGTTTATCGTGCTGGAACGATTGGTACGGTTGCTGAAAAAACAGCCTTTGGTTTTGTCAGAGGTTATGCCGAGCAAAAGGGGATTATTCTAAATAATGCTGAAATTGAACGACTTGCCAAAGGTTGTACAGGAGTAAAAAGAACGACTGGTCAACACCCAGGAGGGATTGTTGTTATACCAGGATACATGGATGTCTTTGATTTTACTCCTTTCCAATATCCAGCCGAAGATATTGATGCCGCATGGCGTACTACTCACTTTGATTACCATGCGATCGATGAAGATGTTTTAAAACTAGATATTTTAGGACATACTGATCCAACTCAACTAAGAATGATTCAAGATTTAACGGGAATTGATGTTACCACGGTACCTCTAGATGATAAAGAAACCATGGGTATCTTCTTATCTCCAGAGCCTCTTGGGGTAACCAAAGAAGAAATTATGAATGAAACCGGAACACTTGGTGTACCTGAATTTGGAACTCCATTTACGATTGGGATGCTTGTTGATACCAAACCAAAAACCTTTGCCGAGTTAATTAAAATTTCTGGACTTTCTCATGGTACCGATGTATGGCTCGGAAATGCTCAAGAATTAATTCGCAATAATATTGTTCCATTTAGTGATGTTATTGGTTGTCGTGATGACATTATGACGTACTTAATGTATAACGGCATGGAACCAATTAAAGCATTCAAAATTATGGAATTTGTTCGTAAAGGAAAAGCAAGTAAAGATCCAGAAGGTTGGGCTAAATTTAAAAGTGAAATGCAAGAAGCTGGTATAGCGGATTGGTATATCAATTCTTGTGAAAAAATTAAATACATGTTCCCAAAAGCCCATGCAGCTGCTTATGTTATGAGTGCCTTTCGTATTGCATACTTTAAAGTTCATATGCCAGGCATCTACTATGCTACCTATTTTTCTACCAGATTTGATGATTTCGAATTAGAAACAATGGTAAAAGGATATGATGCGATAAGAGCAAGAATTAATGAGATTAATGCGAAAGGGTATAGTGCTACCAACAAAGAATCAAGTGTACTTGAAACTTTAAAACTAAGTTTAGAAGCAACGGCCAGAGGTTTCAAATTTGGTAATATTGATATTGAAAAAAGTGATGGTAAAAACTTTATCTTGGATGAAGATGGGGTGACTCTTATTTGCCCATTTAGAACGCTCGATGGCTTAGGAGACAGTGTAGCAGCCAAAATCATTGAAGAAAGAAATATCAAACCATTTTATAGTATTGAAGACTTTGGAATGCGTGGTCATGTCAATGGTACAACCGTCGATAAACTAAGAAGCTTAGGAGTCTTTGGTAATCTACCTGAAACAAGCCAATTAAGTTTATTTGATTTTTAAAAAAGACAGTTCTAGTTTATTTGAGCTGTCTTTTCATTTACAATACTTTTCGGATAAGCTTTTCTACAATCAGTTCTATACAATATATAATCAATTGAAGTATCATAATAATCAGCAAGTTGATGTAATGTTTCAATAGGAATATTAATTTTTTCTAATTCATATTTACTATAATTAGATTGATCGATATGAATTAATTTGGCAATATCTTTTTGATATAAATCATGATCCTCTCTAAGTTCTTTTAACCGGTTCATTTCCATCCTCCTTTTAGCTAGAAAAAGTATATCATTAACCTAAATATGAAAATTATAACTAGGTACATTTTACCTATATTTACCATATTTTACCATTTCTTACTTAAAAAATATATGAAGTAGTACTTCCAAATTTTCTTGACACAAAGTTATATTTTACCTATAATATAAATATACAAATAATAATACAATATGCAATACAAAAGAAGTTTTGGCAAGTTTTGTCGAATGAAATGAAATGCAATAAAATTTGTTGTAGAATGGTTGAAGTAAAGGTGAAAAAAGAATGAAAAGAATAAGTATTATACTTGGAAGTATTATTTTGGTGATAGTAGGAATTCTTGCAATTATAAAACAAGATCAAGAACAAATATTAGTAGAAGAAAATACAAAAAATGAAAATACATCACTTGTATTTATGTTACAAGAAGAAGATGGAACGTATTCAAAAAGCGATAGTCTTCCATCAAATGGATATAGTTTTAATGCTACCAAAAGTGTATGTAGTAATGGAGCAACTCCAACATGGGAAGATAATAGACTATATCTTAACAATTTAACAAGTAATGGGACAAGCTGTTATTTGTATTTTGATCAGCTGGCTTATTCTTATATTTTGTCAAATTCTATTGTGAATGAAGGAATACCAGATTTTAGTCAGGTAGCAACGACGGATGAAGGAATGTATAAAGCAGAAGATGATTTAGGAACAAGTTACTACTTTAGAGGCGCAGTAGAAAATAATTATTTGAAATTTGCAGGATACTACTGGCGTATCATAAGAATTAATGGAGATGGATCCATAAGAATCATTTATGATGGAACAAGTGCTCATGCGAATGAGGAAAGATCAGCTGATCGGCAAATAGGAACAAGCGCTTATAATAATACAGCTGGATCGTATAATACCTCTGTAGGAGTAGGTTTTACATTTACTCTAAATGCCCAGCGGCCAAATGGATCGGATGAAGAAATCTTATCAACAATAAAGGGTGTATTAGATAGTTGGTATCAAACCAATATAGAAGAAAAAGACTATGATAATAAAGTAGTAAGTACCCCAGGATTTTGTAATGATCGTGATGTTGCGAGTGGATACAATTGGAGCGTAGATAGTAGTGCATTCTATTATGCTGCATGGGAAAGATTGCAGATAAATAAAAAGCCAATGTTGGAATGTAATAATATTAGCGATTTGTATACAACAAAGGTAGGATTAATCACAGCCGATGAAGTAAGTATGGCTGGAGGAGTTTTTGGAACAGCCAATTCAAGTTATTATCTTTATGGATGCGATTCTTATTGGACTATGAGTCCTCTTCGCTTTACTGCTAGTAGTACTTATGAGTTAGCTCTTGTTGCCTATGTAGGCTTTGATGGTTCTCTTGTAAATCATAGCGTAGATACTGTACATGCTGTCCGACCAGTCATTAATCTCTCTGCAGATATCACATTAACTGGTACAGGAACAATGGATGATCCTTATGTAGTGGAAGGAGCTGAATAATCATGAAAGAGAAAACAAAAATAATGCTTGTTGTTGTAGGAATATTGGTAGTAATTGGAATAGGTATTACTTTTGCTTATTTTACAGCTAGAACTAATGCTGGAGGAGAAGGAAGTAGTACTACAGTTACAACTACTACAGTAGGAGAAACTACTTTAACAGTTGAAGGAGATATCGAATTTGATGATTTGGATATTTATCCAGGGCATAAAAATATATCCAGTATTAAAGTAACCGCAACAGGAGATAAAACAATATTGTATAACTTAATATGGACAGGAGAAAATACATTAAATACATCATTAAAGTATTATGTATATAAAACAGAAAGTAAAGAAAGTCCAAGTATTACATGTGAAAAGAAAGAAGAAGGAAATTTAACAAAGATTTATTATGAGACATGTACAGAAAATAATTTTACTAATTTAGGAGAAATAATTAGTAGTGGAGAAATTACCACAACAAATACAAGTACCAAATTCACCTTATTAAATGATGAAGAGATAAAAGCAAGTGAAGAAGGAACAAGTGTATATTATTATGTGGTATTAGAATATCCAAATAATGAAGAAAGTCAAAACATAGATATGGGAGGAACATTTGAAGGAGTAGTAAGTATAGAATACACAGGAGAAAAAACATTAACAGCGGCAGAGACAATATTAGCTAATTCTAAAGTAAATGAAGGAACACCAGATTTTAGTCAGGTAGCAACGACAGATGAAGGAGTATGGACAGCAGAAGATGATTTAGGAACAAGTTACTACTTTAGAGGAGCAGTGGAGAATAATTATCTTAAATTTGCTGGATATTGGTGGCGTATAGTAAGAATTAATGGAGATGGATCAATCAGAATTATTTATGATGGAACAAGTGCACATGCGAATGGTGAGTCATCAAGTGATAGGCAAACAGGTATGAGTGTTTATAATACTTCATATGATGCAAGTTATTATGTAGGATATACATATGAAGCAAATGTCCAAAGACCAAGTATCCAAAACGGAGGGACAGCGAGTATTGTAAAGGAAGTATTAGATAACTGGTATTCAACCAATATTACTAATAAAGGATTAGATAATAAAGTAATAAGTACTCCAGGATTTTGTAACGATCGAAATACAAGAAGTGGAGATAGTTGGCTAAGTAGTGACACAACATTTTACTATGCTCCATATGGAAGATTAGCAAGTGCAAAAACACCAACATTTAAATGTAATAATAGTTTAGATTCGTATACAACAAGAGTTGGACTAATTAGTGCTGATGAAGTGGCCTATGCCGGAGGAGTATATAGCCAAAATAATAAAAGCTATTATCTCTATACAGAACAAGTTTACTGGACTATGTCACCTTATTATTATAGCGATTGGGCTGGGGTATTCATTGTGGATTCGAATGGAAGGATTGACTTTGGCGACTACGGTGTGGATTTCACGTTAGGTGTCCGACCAGTCATTAATCTTTCCGCAGATGTCACATTAACTGGTACAGGAACTATGAGTGATCCATATGTAGTGGAAGGAGCTGAATAACCATGAAAGAGAAAAATAAGAAATTAATCAT
>OLSM01001228.1_pt1 | contig 19921 bp, 18 predicted proteins | sample 1672721 | NCBI WGS metagenome assembly OLSM01 (sample SAMEA3136717, study PRJEB25190) | human gut metagenome | reverse complement strand
GCGTAGTGATCTCGATAATCGCCTTCCTGTCCTCCAGTAGCCCCCGTAAATACTCCCCGGCAGCAAATAAAGTCCGGTCTCCCGGCGAAGGAACCAGGCCAGTTCCTTGGATTTTCCCGTAACGCTTGTACAATCCAGCCAGAGCAAGTAGGTGGCCTGAGAGGATACTAAGGTCACCTCCGGAAGTTTTTTCTCCAAGAAATCTTGCGCCGCTTTTTTATTCTCCCAGATATACTGCCGCAGCGCTTCCAGCCAGGGTTCTCCCTGGGTATAAGCGGCGATTGCCGCCTCAACGGCAAAGGAATTGGGTTCGTCAATCTTATCTGTTTCCAAGCCCCACTTCACTTTTTCCCGCAGGTGAGGATTGGGCGCCACCACGCTGGCAGTTTGGAGCCCTGCCAAATTGAAGGTTTTGGTGGGCGTGACGGTTACCACACAATTCTGGGCACAGCGTTCCGAAACCGAGGCAAAGGGCACATACGTGCACCCCGGGTCTGTGAGGTCACAGTGGATCTCGTCCGAAATGACCACCACATGGTGCTGCCAGCACAGCTCGCCGATTCTCTCCAACGTCTCCCGATCCCAAAACTTCCCCACCGGGTTGTGGGGGTTGCACAAGATCATTAAAGTCACCTGGGGGTCTGCCAGCCGGCGTTCCAGATCCTCCCAGTCGATTTGATAGGCCCCGTCTTGATAGACCAGGTCATTACCGGAGACGATGCGCCCGGTATTGACAATGCAGCCGGCAAAGTTGTTATAGACGGGAGGCTGAATGAGAACCTTGTCGCCGGGCTGTGTAAGGTGACGAATAAGGGAGGCGAGAGCGGGAATGACCCCATCGCAAAATAGGACCCACTCCTCCTCCATGGCCCAGTGGTAGCGCCGCGCCCACCACTGACTCACCGCCTGACGGTATGCCGGCGGGACGATCCCATAGCCATATACGCCGCTGGCCGCCTTCCGCTCAATGGCCTTCGTAATGGCCGGGGCCGTTGGAAAATCCATGTCCGCCACCCACATGGGGAGCTCACCCTCTTTCACCTCCCATTTCAAAGAATTGGTCCCCCGACGGTCGATCACTTGAGAAAATAGATGATTCATATAAAATTCCTCCATATTGTAACTGTCGACTCTATCATACGCCAACTATTATGTCCTCTTCAAGCCCTGATTGAAAAACCGCTCATATCCGTCCACCGGCTCCGCATACAGATAGAACTGTAACGTGCAAGAGGAGGAGACGCCCTATGTCCATACTAGAAGGAGATGAGATCCCGCCGTGAAAAAGGCCAAGCTTACATACACGTTTCATAATCCCAATCCAGCGGGGACCACCGCAGATTTTCTTCTCAACATATTCGTGGAAGTGAATTTGCCCAAAGTTCAGGTAGCGGTCTATCGCTCCATCGCCCGACTCTAGTCACCCCAAGGCGCATCCCGTCATCCCGAAGAAGGATGGCGGGATTTTTATTGGAACTAGGGCCGCGGCAGACATCAAAGACACTCCCCTCGATCCCAAGGCAATGTCCCAAACGCGGCGGATCGGGCATGGTTCCGCCAGCCCCCTCTTCTTTTCCCTTTTTCCCTCTGTCATTTTGATACAATGGGGACAAGCCTATGTTACGGGAAGGAGAGGCGGAATCATGAAAATTGCCGCGTATTGCCGTGTTTCCACGGATAAAACGGATCAGCTCAACAGTCTGGAGACCCAGAAACGGTTCTTCACAGAATATACCCAAAAGACCGGGGACGAGCTGGTTCGATTGTATGCAGACGAGGGAATTTCGGGGACGAAAACCAAAAACCGTAAGGAGTTCTTACGGCTGATGCGGGATGCGGAACAGGGGATCTTTGATCAGGTGGTGGTTAAGGACATCTCTCGGTTTGCGCGAAACACCGTGGACTTACTGCAAAATATCCGGAAACTGAAGGCCTTAAATATTGAAACGCTGTTTTTAACCGCCAATATGACCTCCATGGGCAACAGTGAATTTATTCTGACCATCTTCGGCGCCTTAGCCCAGGAGGAGAGCGCCAACACCTCCAAACGCATCAAATTCGGGAAAAAAATGAACGCGGAAAACGGCCGGGTCCCCAATTTGGTCTATGGGTATGATAAAACCATTGGGGACTATTTTCACTTAACCATCAATCCAGCGGAGGCCGACGTCGTCCGGGAGATATTTGACCGGTATGTCAATCATGGGGACGGCGCCTCCAAAATCGCCAACGCCCTCAACGCCCGCGGGATAAAAACCAAGCGCAACTGCCGCTGGAGTCAAAATGCCGTCTGCCGCATTCTGTCAAACGAGCTTTACACGGGTAAAATCATCAACGGCAAGCAAGAGGTGTCGGACTTTTTAACGGGACAGCGGCGGACGCGGGAGGAATCCGAATGGATGGTGGTCCACCGTCCGGATCTGCGGATCATTGCGCCGGAGGCTTTTGCCCGTGCGCAGGAGACCATGAAAGCGCGGGGCAAGACCTTCCAGGTGGAGAACGTAAGGCAGAGCAATAAATATTTGTTTTCCACTCTTATCAAATGTAAGGAATGCGGGTGGTCGTTTCGGCGCACGGTTCGCACCTATCAAAATACCTATGTGCGCTGGGTCTGTTCCCGTCACAACGGCAAAGGGGCGGACGCCTGTCCCAATGGGGCGGCTGTGGATGAGGAGGAGCTGATCGGCGTCCTGGAAGAGTACTTTTCAAGCCTGCTTCGGGAGAAGAAAAACGTTGTCCGCCAGGTGGTAAAGGCCTTTCAAAAGGTCTACCGAGCCAAGGATGAAACACAAGTTTGCGGAAAGGAACTGGCCGATCAACTGTCCAAACTGCAAAAAACCAGGCTGAAATATATGGAGATGTATGCGGACGATCTGATGACCCGGGAGGAGCTGAACGATAAGATGTCCCAGCTGAGGCTGAAGATCACACGGCTGGAAACCGAACGGGAGTCCGCCGCTATTTCCGCCATGAATCGTGAAGAACTGGAGGATATTCTAAACCGCACGTTCCAGGCTATTGAGGACATCTCCGATGTTCGGCAAATGACCAACGCCCAGCTCAAACGCATTCTTCAAAAAATCGAAGTGGACCAAACGGGCCATGTGGACATTTACCTTCGCCTGCTGGAGGACCTTGGCTTGCCGGAAACCGTTCCCATTTATCACAGCCATACATAAAGATCTATCTGACCGCTTACCCGGATTCAATCGTCCGCTCTATCTCCAGGTTAAAGAAATTCTGGAACAGAACAAAGCGGAACGGCACATCCGGGGCGGCATTGCCACCCGACGAAAGTATAAAGGCGAGTAAAAGGCGGATCGCGCCGAAGCCGGAACCTTGCAGCTAAGGCTGTGCCAAACATGCGAAAAATCGGACGGAAGCCACATTGCATGTATCAGAAGCAAATGGGTACATACCGTTTCCTGCACCTGTCTGGACGAAATCCGCGGTAGTTCTTTTGTCCCGGGAAAGCCGCCTTCTATAAGGGGGCTTTTCCCCGTCCCGTTTGTACAAGGGGCGGCAGGCGCTCAAAACAAGTCCCCCGGCAGAGACGGTTCTGTCGGGGGACTGCACTGTATTTGTCATAGGACGGTCGGTTATTCGGCTGAAATCAGATAGGAATATACCGGCTGTCCACCGTTTAATAGGGTGATCTCTGCATCAGGGCAGGCCGCCTGGAACCGGGCCATGGTCTCCTCCCCCGCTGTTTGATCCACGTCCTCTCCATAAAAAATGGTGATGAACTCCGCCTCTCGGCGGGCGATCTCCGCCGCCATTCGGCCTTGGAGCACCTCCAGTTCCTCCTCAGTGCCGAAGAGCTGGTTGTCCAAAAGCGCCAGATAGTCGCCGGCTTTAATGGCGTTGCCGTCAAATTCGGAGTCACGGGCGGCGTAAGTAATCTCCATGGTGGTGACATTTTCCATCGCCGCCTCCATTGCCGCCGTATTCTCCTCCGGGGTCCCTTCATAGTCCATGTTCAACATCGCGGAAATGCCCTGGGGCACCGTTTTGGCGGGCAGTACGATTACCCGCTTGCCCTCGGCCAGTTCCACGCACTGCTGGGCCGCCATGATAATATTTTTGTTGTTGGGAAGCACGTAGACAATCTCCGCCGGGGTCTTGTCGATCTCCCGGAGAATGTCCTGGGTAGAGGGGTTCATCGTTTGCCCGCCGCTGATAATGCCGTCGGCGCCCAGTTCCCGAAACACGTCGGCCAGGCCCTCCCCGGCGCACACGGCGACGAAGCCGTATTGTTTCTCCGGCTCTGCGATCTCTCGGGTCTCTTCCACCGGTTCCGCCGCCTCAGCGGCCGCCTCTTCCAGAATCTCCGTGTGCTGCTGGCGCATGTTCTCCACTTTGACCGTGAGCAGATTACCGTAAGTCAAGGCCTCTTCCAGCACCTTGCCAGGGTGATTGGTGTGGACGTGAACCTTGATAATCTCATCGTCGTCCACCAACACCAAACTGTCGCCCATGGCGTTCAGGAAAGAACGAAGATCCTGGGGATCACGTCTGGTGTCCCGTGAGCAGATAAACTCGGTGCAATAGCCATAGGTGATTTCGGTGGTAGAAAACTCAGCGAAGTTGGCCTTCTCCTGCTGCACGGGAGGCGTTTCCTCCTCCACTTGGGGCATTGGCTTTCCCTGAAGCTCGTCCAGCATTCCCCGGAGAATCACCACGTATCCCATCCCGCCCGCGTCCACCACGCCGGCCCGCTTTAAGACCGGATTCTGCTGGGTGGTTTCGGGCAGGGCGGCTTCCGCCGCCAAAAGGGTCTGCTCCAAGACATATTCAACATCGGTGTTTTCACGGGCCGCTTCCTCCGCCCGGGCCGCGCAGACGCGGGATACGGTGAGCACAGTGCCCTCAGCCGGCTTCATTACCGCTTTATAGGCCGCAGTCACGCCGAAGTTCAGGGCAATGGCAAAATCCATACCATCAACCACGTCCATATCCTTCAGCGACTTGGAAAATCCTCGAAAAAGCAGGGACAAAATTACCCCGGAATTGCCCCGGGCTCCCCGCAGCATGGCAGAGGCGTTTACCGCCGCCGCTTCGGATACGGTTTTGGGCTTTTTCTGCGCCAGCTCCGTCGCCGCCGCGCCGATGGTGAGGCTCATATTGGTGCCGGTATCCCCATCCGGCACAGGGAAAACGTTGAGCTCGTTAATCTTCTGCTTTTCCGCATTTAGGGACGCCGACGCATGGATCATCATCCTGGCCAGCAGCTCTCCCTCCAGAACCTGTATCATAAACTCGAATTCCTTTCTTTGGTACTGCGGCCTTTAGCCGATCTCCATGGAATCAATATAAACGTCTACGGCTCGGACCTCTGCGCCGGTCAAACGGCTGACGGTATACCGCACCTCACTCATAATCGAATTGCTCACCGCCGTCAAATTTACCCCGTTATCCACGATGATGTGCAGTTCGATAGAGACGGTGTCGTCATCCTGGAATATCACTCTGACCCCTTTGGCCATGGATTCGCTGCGGAGCAGATGAACCAGCCCGTCTTTCTTGGAGCGGGCCGCCATCCCCTTTACACCGAAACAGCTGGTGGCGACCGCGCCGGTAATGGTGGTGAATACATCGCTGCCGATCCGGATTTCGCCCAGCTCATTTTGTAATTTCATATACGCCATCCTTTCTGTGCATTGTCAGCACCACTTTGGGAAAAAATAATTTCCGCATTGTATTTTACTTTCAAATCATGTAGAATAGCACTAAACTCAATTGTGAGGAGGTTTTTGCATGAAGTTAACGAAGTTGATGCTGAAGCTCGCCGCCGCCATTCTGACCGCCGCCGCCGTCACCTGCTGCATTCTTGCCAATCTGGACCGTATTACGGATGGAATCATCTGCCTGCGGGAAAAACTGGCCGAGAAGCGTTATTGCATGAGCTGCGGCTGTGAGGAAGAGTCCGATGAATTTGAGGATTGGGACGACTAAATGTGATTTGAATGAAGCTCCGCCAAACGGCGGGGCTTTTTTCATGACTCCCGCTCTTCGATCAGATCCTTTGGCGTAATGACGTGGGGTTTCACCTGCCGCACCACACAGAAGGTAAATAGGGCTGTGGTCAAGAGCTCCCCCTCCTCGTCGGTCTCCTCCACATAGGCGACGCAGACGCTTTTTCCCAACTTCTGCGGCACCGAGCGGCAACGCACCAGCCTGCCTGAGGCGGGACGGAGAAAATTCACCGTACTGCTTTGGGTGACGCAGAGCCTTCCCGAGGCGGCCATATTGTGTCCCGCCACCGTGTCAGCCAGGGCTACCAGACAGCCTCCATGAACGGTTCCATAGGGGTTGAGAACCCCGTCGTTTACCGTCATGACCCCTTCCGCGCCGTTGGCGTCGGCCCAGAGTATTTCGATCTGATTGCGCTCTGCGAAGGGATCTAAGGCCCGCTCCCCCCGGTCCAGCTTATCCGAGACCATGGCCGTCATTTCCGCATGGGTACGGGGTGGGCGTCTCTCATCGGAGGAAGCCATTTAAGATCTCCTCCTCCGCTTCTTCCTCGGTGAGTCCCAAGGTCATCAGCTTCAGAATCTGGTCTCCTGCGATGCGCCCTATGGCCGCTTCGTGAATCAGCTTGGCGTCGGTGTGGTTGGCGGTGATGGCGGGAATCGCCTTAATTTTTGCGTTTCCCATGATAATGGCATCGCACTGGACGTGTCCGAAGCAGTCTGTTTCACCGATCATCCTGGGGTAAAACACCTGCTCTGACTGGTCCTGGGCCACAGAGCGGGAGATCACCCGTCCACTAGCGCCCTTTCCTTCTAACAATATATCCATCTCAGATTCCGCTAACTGACTGCCGTGGGTCAGAAGCTTTTCAGTGATAACCGCCTCTGCGCCCTCTTTCGCCACCACTTTGGTATACCGTTTGGTGGAGTCCACCCCGCGAAGCTGGGTGGTCTCCAATTGTATGGTGGCGTTCTTTTCCAAGTAAACCACAGTTTGGGGATTCATGATGCGCTGTCCGGCGCCATCCCCTTCGCCATAGTGACGTTCCACATACTGGACCCTGGCGTTTTCTCCCACATAAAAGGTATGGACGCCGTCGTGCTCGGAAGTCTCATCGCCGGCGTTGTGAATCCCGCAACCGGCTACGATGACCACATCACAGTCCTCTCCAATGAAGAAATCATTGTAAACCAATTCATCCAGCCCGCTCTGGGTTATGATAACCGGGATGTGAACCGATTCATTCTTGGTGCCAGGCTTAATATGGATCTCAATGCCGGATTTGTCCTCCTTGGTGACAATCTCAATATTTGCGGTGGAAGCCCGAGAATCCAACTGACCGTTTTTTCGAATATTATAGGCGCCTTTGGGGGTGCCTTCCAGCTCTGCGATTTCCCGCAGGAGCTTAGTATCTATGGTAGTCACAGTTCCACTCACTCCTTTCTATCTTGTCCGAGACTGAGCAAACTTTATTCGCATTTTGGCATCAGGCAACTGCACCCGGCGCCCGTTTTCCCAAGAATATGGGGGAAAATTTCGTCCTTGGGTCCGTGCTGGGCAATTTTCCCGCCGGAAACCATGACGAGTTCATCCGCCAGGTTAATAATTCGCTCCTGATGGGAAATGACAATCATCGTGTTTTCTTGCTTATCGTGCAGTTCCCGGAAGGTTTCGGTGAGTTTAGCGAAGGACCACAGGTCGATCCCCGCCTCGGGCTCGTCGAAAATCATAAGTCCGCCGGGGCGCGCCAAAATGGTGGCGATTTCAATCCGTTTGCACTCGCCGCCGGAGAGCGAGGCGTCCATCTCCCGGTCTACATAATCCGCCGCGCACAACCCAACCTTCGTCAGGTATTGGCAACATTCGTCCCGGGACATACTGCGGTTTCCCGAGGCCAATTCCAATAGGTCTCGCACCCGCAGCCCCTTAAACCGAGGCGGTTGCTGAAAAGCGTAGCAGATTCCCAGCCTCGCCCGTTCCGTCACGCTCATCTGGGTAATATCGGCACCGTTCCAAAGGATCTGGCCGCTCGTTGGTTTTACGATGCCCATAATCACTTTCGCCAGAGTGGTTTTTCCGCCCCCGTTGGGACCGGTCACCACCACAAAACGATGATTGGAGACGGTCAGATTGATCCCGCGAAGGATTCCGGTTTGAACGCCTTCATCCTCCACTTGATAGGTAATATTCTTGAGTTCCAGCATAGGCTACGACTCCTTAATTTAAACCCACGCCGCTCCGCGCCGCGGGTTTTTCCCGGTTCAGCGGCGGTAGTTCAGCGCATTTTTCACTTTCTAAATACAAGATTATACCATGAAAAATCTTACCTGACAAGCATCTTCCCGATTCCCGTGTCAAGTCCTTTTTCCATTTTCCAGCAGACTGGCACACGTTGTCCTTTTTTTGTACTCTTCCCCAAATTCCCTGGGATTGTCTTGACATTTTCCTGGGTTTTTTGTATATTATACCTTTATTGAGCAAGGGTTTATAGAGAGTTTGGAATGGGCTCTGCGTTTGCATCAGTTGAGTGAAAGAAGGGGAAATAGGTAAGATGGAGAGATTGGGTTTTGATAACGACAAGTACTTGGCCATGCAATCCGAACACATCCGCGACCGCATCAATCAATTTGGCGGTAAGCTTTACTTGGAATTTGGAGGCAAGCTCTTCGACGATCACCACGCCTCCCGTGTACTGCCGGGGTTCCAGCCGGACTCCAAAATCCGGATGCTGCTCCAGATGAAGGAACAGGCCGAAATTGTGGTGGTGGTCTCCGCGGCGGATATTGAAAAAAGCAAGGTTCGGGGCGATTTGGGCATCCCCTATGCCAACGACACGCTTCGCCTCATCGACGCTTTTCGCGGCTTCGGGCTCTATGTGGGCAGCGTGGTGCTCACGAAGTTCGCCGGTCAGCCCGCTGCGGAACGTTTCCAGCATCAGCTGGAGTCCTTAGGGCTGAAAGTCTACCGTCACTACCCCATCGACGGCTACCCGTACGACATTCCCCGCATAGTCAGCCCCGAGGGATACGGCATGAACGAGTACGTCTGTACGGATCGTTCCCTGGTGGTGGTCACCGCCCCCGGTCCCGGCAGCGGTAAAATGGCGGTATGCCTGTCCCAGCTCTACCACGAGCATCTGCGGAACATCCAGGCGGGCTACGCCAAGTATGAGACCTTCCCAATCTGGAATCTTCCCTTGCGCCACCCAGTGAATCTTGCCTATGAGGCGGCAACCGCCGACCTTAACGACATGAATATGATCGACCCCTTTCATTTGGAGGCCTACGGCATTACCACCGTCAACTATAACCGGGATGTGGAAATCTTCCCTGTGCTGAAAACCATGTTTGAAGGGATTCTGGGCGCCTCGCCCTACCAATCCCCCACGGACATGGGCGTGAATATGGCGGGCCACTGCATTTTCGACGACGATGCGGTTTGCGCCGCCGCCAAGGAGGAGATTCTGCGGCGGTATTACCACGAGATGTGCCGCCGCCGCCGGGGGCTATCCGACGGCCGAGAGGTCTATAAAATTGAACTTTTAATGAAAGAGCTGGGCCTCACCGGCCAAAGCCGGGCCGTCGTGCCGCCCGCGCTCAAGATTGCGGAAGCCACGGGGGGACCCGCCGCCGCCATAGAAATGCCGGACGGCGCCATTCTCACCGGAAAGACTTCCTCCCTGCTGGGGTCCTCCTCCGCCCTGCTCCTCAACGCCCTCAAATACCTGGGCGGCATTCCCGACGACATTCACCTGATCTCCCCCACCGTGATCGCGCCGGTGCAGGAATTAAAGGTGAATGTGTTGGGCAATAAGAATCCGCTGCTTCATATTGACGAGCTTCTGGTGGCGTTATCCATCTGCGCGGTCACCGATTCCAACGCCCAGTTGGCCGTGGAACAGCTGCAAAAGCTGCGCGGCTGTGAAGTCCATTCCAGCGTCATTCTCTCCGAAGCCGATGAGGACAGCTTCCGTCGGTTGGGCTGCCGCCTCACCTGCGAGCCGAAATACCAAACCGCCAAACTTTATCACGGGTAAGGGCAAAATCAAACGCGCTCCTTTTTCCAGTTTTCACCTATTCCGGTTGTTTTATCCCTGTGCGAGGCAAAAAGAGGAAATCTTTCGCATAGAATTGCAAAATCAGTCTCTGTCTTGGGACGGGGCAACCGAATTATCCCGTCCCGCATTCTCAATAGCGCCGCCCTTCCCTATGTGTAAAAGGTAAACAAAACAACACGTTAACATGGTATTCGCTCCAACATGTCAGCGATTGTTTCCATTTCATGATAATCTTACGTACTTTAAAAAGGAGTCAATAAGATGGATAAAACTTACATCCCCGCTGGATACGCGCCCCTGCTCAATCTGTATGATACCCAGAAGGCTATCAGCCTGCTCAACCGGGTTTTTGAGGATACCCTCAGCGGCAATCTCCACTTGCGCCGTGTCTCCGCGCCCTTGTTTGTGGAGGCCTCCTCGGGTCTGAACGACGATCTAAACGGCGTGGAGCGTCCGGTCTCCTTCGACGTTCCTTCCGCCGCGCGTGACGCCCAGGTGGTCCACTCCCTGGCCAAGTGGAAGCGGCTGGCCCTCTACCGCTATCAGTTTTCCGTGGGCGAGGGGCTGGTTACCAACATGAACGCCATTCGCCGGGATGAGATTCCAGATAATCTCCATTCCATCTATGTGGATCAGTGGGACTGGGAGAAGGTGATCGCGCCCCGGGACCGAACCCTGGAATACTTAAAAAATACCGTCAAAGATATTCTTCAGGCTGTCTGCGCCACCCAGACCACCCTGCGCTCAGTCTATCCTCAGCTCACGGTGCTCCCTCTCATTGACACGGAGCTGAGCTTTGTCACCACCCAGGAGCTGGAGGATCTCTACCCCACTCTCTCCTCCAAGGAACGGGAGGACGCCTATGTTAAAGAGCATCCCACCACTTTCCTGATGCAGATCGGCGGCGCGCTCCGTTCCGGTCAGCCCCACGACGGCCGGGCCCCCGACTATGACGATTGGTCCCTCAACGGCGATCTGCTCCTGTGGGACCCTGTCCTGGGCCACGCCTTGGAACTCTCCTCCATGGGCATTCGTGTGGACCCGGAAGCCCTGGACCAGCAGCTGACCATCGCCGGCTGCGACAACCGCCGGGAACTCACCTTTCACAAAATGCTGCTGGAAGGAAAGCTGCCTCTCACCATCGGAGGCGGCATCGGGCAATCCCGCCTCTCCATGCTGTTATTGGGAAAAGCCCATATCGGGGAGGTGCAGGCCTCTATCTGGGACGACGAAACCATAGACGCCTGTACCGACGCAGGCATCATTTTGCTGTAAACCTGTTTCGCAGAGGTACTAACAATGTCCATCATTTTGGAGACCGACCGGCTCCGCCTGCGGGAAATGACCGACGCCGACTTTCCGGCTCTGTGCGCAATCCTACAGGACCCTGCGGTGATGTACGCGTATGCGCATGCTTTCGATACAATTGAAGCGCAGCAGTGGCTGGAAAACCAGAAGCGCCGATACCGCGCGGACGGCTTTGGCCTCTGGGCCGTCCTGGAGAAATCGTCACAAGAAATGATTGGACAGTGCGGCCTCACCTGGCAGGACTGCGAAGAAAAACAGGTGTTAGAGGTGGGATATCTCTTTCAAAAGGCCTATTGGGGACGGGGTTATGCCACAGAAGCAGCCAAGGCCTGTCGGGACTACGCCTTTCAAAGTCTGGGAGCCCAGGAAGTCTACTCCATCATTCGGGATTCCAATCTTCCTTCCCAAAAGGTCGCGCGCCGCAACGGGATGACCTTGCGGGGACAGATGGTCAAGTATTACTACGACAGGGAAATGCCCCATCTGATCTATTCCATCAGGCGGTAGCTTTACAAAGTTCCCCCACAAACACGACAGGCGAAACCCAATGTATGGGTTTCGCCTGTTCCTATTTCTGTTACGCTTCTTCCGGTCCCAACAGCATGGGCTGGAGCTGCTCCCCTTTCAGGGCCGCCGCTATGGTGGCGGGCACCAAACCCATATCCGCCACAAGGGAGGTTGGCTTCGCTACAGGATCATCTTGTCGGAAGGGGACAAAGTAGTAGTTTTTCCGGCAGAGCAGCTCGCCGATATTTCGGGCCGCCGCTCCTAAACCGTCATTGGTGGAGACTGCCACCACCACGGGCCGATTGTTGCGTAAATGCGCCTTAGCCGCCATGGTTACCGAACTATCGGCGATTCCAGCGGCCAGTTTTGCCAGGGTATTGCCGGTGCAGGGACAGACCACCAGCACATCCAGCAGCTTCTTCGGCCCAATTGGCTCAGCGGCCACGATGGAGCGAATCACTTTACGCCCGCAGATCTCTTCCATCCCCGCCAGGAACGCTTCCGCCTCCCCAAAACGGGTATCCGTGCCAGCGGCAAACTCCGACGCAATCGGCGTCACCGGCTCATAGATCTGGGCCGTCTGCTCCAGCGCTTCCATGGCCTTGGACCAGGTACAAAAGGAGCCGCTTACTGCAAATCCTACTCGAATTTCTTCCACTTCGCTACACCCCCAATTCGTGCAATATGTTGTAGATGGCATCCCGTATTGCGCGGGCCGCCGTGACCGGCGCGGTTCTGCCAGGGATGCCGGGCACGTGTACCGCGCGCAGGCCCCGGGCTTTTGCCGCTTCCAAGTCCACCCCCCCGGCTTTGTCATTGGGACCAGGAAACCGGTCGGTTCCGCCGCCGAATAGCGGCGGTTTTTTCCCATGTCCGATTTCCTTTTGCAGGAAGAAACGCATCAATTTTGCAAAAAAGGCTTGCCGAACCGCGGGATTATATGGTAAAATGCAAGTAGTGGTTAGCTCATCTGCAAAAAAGGAGTTTCAGTAACAATGAAAGCAGAAACTATCTACCCATTGGTCAATCACGAGGAGACGCTGAAAAGCACCATTCAAAACGCCATTTTGCGGCAGCTCACCCGAAAAGAAGCATTGGAATGGTTTCATATCTACTCCGATCCCTATCGGGAGCTGATGGCGTATTATAAATGCGCCATGATGGAGGTAGAGACCAAATTTGGTGTTTTAAATGAAGACTTTTCCCTCCAGTATGACCGCAACCCCATTGAAAGCGTCCGAACTCGCTTAAAGGAACCCGCCAGCATCTTGGATAAACTGCGGCGAAAAGGCTTCCCTTTGAGTTTGGAATCCATTGAATCGAATATTTTTGATGTGGCCGGGGTAAGGGTGATCTGTTCTTTCCCCGAGGATGTGTACACATTGGCGGAATGCTTGCTCCAGCAGGACGACATCCGGCTGGTGGAACGCAAGGATTATATTCAAAATCCCAAACCAAACGGCTATCGAAGTCTGCACTTAATTATAGAGGTCCCCATTTTTCTGGCGCATCATAAACGAACCATGAAAGTGGAGGTCCAGCTGCGGACCATGGCCATGGACTTTTGGGCCAGCTTAGAGCACAAACTGAAATACAAAAAAGATTCTCCCCGCGCCAAACAACTTACCGACGAGCTGCGGGAATGCGCGGAAATCAGCGCCAATTTGGATCGTCGCATGGAATGCATACGAAAACGTATCGAATACGATACATAACGAGCTCCCCCTTACATAGGGAAACGGGCGTCTGAAGATTTCAGACGCCCGTTTCCGATTCTCCATGCTGAAGCGCCGTTCCGGCTGCTAGGTGAATTTTGTCGGTTTTCCTGGACAGATGCGTCCTGGGGCGGTACAATATAGAAAGATACGCTACATTCACTGCAAAGGAGAACACCATGAAATATCGCCTTTCAGCGCTTTTGCTGGCCCTGGTTCTGCTCTTTACCATGACCGCCTGTAAGCGCACTTCTCAGAAGGAACCGGAACCAGATTCTCAGGAAGTTTTGGAGCCGGAGAAACCACAGGAACCGGAACCCACCGTAGGGGACAACCCCCTCACCGGTTTGGATGTGGCGGATGATTACGTAGATATGCGCCCCGTAGCGGTGGTTTTAAACAACATCAAAGTCGCCATGCCAATGTACGGCATTTCCCAAGTGGATATTTTGTTTGAAGTGCCAGCCGAGGGCGGCATCACCCGCATGATCGGCATCATTCAGGATCCCCGTCAAATTTCCAAGCTCGGCTCCATCCGTTCCGCCCGGGACTACTTTTTGGATGTGGCCGGCGGCTTCGACGCGGTGCTTGTCCATGCCGGCGGCTCCCCTCTGGCGTACTCCCTCATCAAGTCCCGCAAGGTAGACGCCTGGGACGGCGTCAGCGGAGCCTATGGCCATCTCTACTACCGGGATAAAAGCCGCATCTCCTCCGCCGGGTATGAGCATTCTCTCTTCACCACGGGGGAGAATCTCACCAAGCAGTGGCAGAGCACCTCCGCCCGCACCTCCCACAAAGCCGGATACTCCAACGGACTCACCTTCTCCCTGGCGTCCACCATCACAGGCGGCACCCCCGCCGCCACCATCACCGCTCCCTTTTCCAGCTATAAAACCGGTATATTTACTTATGACGCCGCCTCCGGCCTGTATCAGGTATCCCAATACGGCAAGCCGTTTGTGGATGGAGAGACGGGGGAACAGTTCGCCGTCACCAATGTGCTGGTACTGAAAACCAGCGTGGCTGCCATCTCCGGTGATGATAAGGGACGACAGAGTGTAAAGTTGGAGGGTTCCGGCGAGGGCATCTACGCCTGTGAAGGCCAATCCACTCCCATTAAATGGAGCAAATCCGCATGGGATCAGTCCTTCGTCTTTACCACGGCGGACGGTTCTCCCCTCGTATTAAAATGCGGCAAAACATATGTAAACGTGCTGTCCAATTCCGCCAATGTGACTGTGGAATAATTTCGATCTGATTGGAAAGGAGTCGATCCCCTTGGAACCCAACAGGAACATACCCGCTCCAGCTAAAAGCGAACGCATCGATACGGTCTGCCGTCAATCCAGCAGCGCCTCCCCCGTGGAGATCATGGAACAGCTGATGGACGCAGAGGATTTTCCCATGCACGGACCCGACCACCACTTTCTGACTGGCGCGGCCCTGCTTACCGCATACGTGAACAGCGGCGGACAGATCGACCTGGATTCTGCCTTGGCGGAGATGGAGAAGCGATCAAAGCAGGTTCCCGGCGGCGCCTGCGGATTTTGGGGCGCTTGCGGCGCCGCGGTCAGCGCAGGGATGTTCATCAGCATAATCACCGGCTCCACCCCCATTAAAAACCAGGAGTGGAAGCTCTCCAATTTGATGACTGCCGCGGCCTTACAGACCTTGGGTGAGATTGGCGGGCCGCGCTGCTGTAAGCGAAACGGCCTATTGGCGGTACAGACCGCCTGCCGGTTTGTGCGGGAGCATCTTCAGGTGGAGATGTCCTTCCCAGCGGAACTCACCTGTCATTACTTCCCCCGCAACCCCCAATGTATCAAGGCGCGCTGTCCGTTCCATCCCAAAAAAAGTTGATACAAGTCCCGCCTCTGGTAGACGCCACGGGGCGGGATTTTTTTAGTTTTTTAAATTTTTTTGTGCTGATTGTGGTTTCTGAACCGTCTTATATACGAGGCCTCAAACAAGACGAAAGGAGGTGCCCGTATGACAGAAGCAGAATTTCTTCCTCTATTCGATCAGTATCACGATATGGTCTACCGGCTGGCTCTGAGCTATACCCGGTCCCCCCAGGATGCGGAGGATCTGGTACAGACCGTTTTTCTCAAACTCTTGGACGGCAAACTCTTGCCTGGCGCGGGAAAAGAGAGAGCCTGGCTGATCCAGGTGACGGTGAACGCCTGTAAGGATCTGCTGCGCTCCGCCTGGCGGAAGCGGACCGCTCCCCTGGATGAGACCATACCCTTTTCCCATCCGGAGGAAGGTGACCTCTTCACAGCGGTGATGGCGCTGCCGGAAAAATACCGGGTAGTGATCCATCTGCACTATTATGAGGGCTATACCTTCCAGGAAATCGCCCACTTTTTGCACACAAGTTCTTCCGCAGTATCAATGCGTCTGCATCGGGCACGCAAACTGCTGCGGAGCAGCCTACAGGAGGTTAACTATGGTCAACTTATACCGAAAGACCTTTGACCAGGTCCACATGCCGGCCGACCGGGCGCAAAGCCTCCGGGACGACCTGGCCTCCCGTTGCTCCCAAGACGAAATGGAGGCTATTCCTATGAAATCAAGCAAACGCATTCGACGTCCCCTAGTGGCCCTGGTGGCCGTATGTATCCTCAGCGCCCTCTCTATCACCGCCTTTGCCTATGGCGCGCAAATCAAGGAGTTTTATACCTTCTTCACAGGGGGCGCCATGGAACAAGGGGTGGACGAAGACGGCAATTCTTACGCGGCAGGGTCCGTGGATACCGACAACCCTGAAGGCTCCCCCGTGGAACGCCGGGAGGACGGCCGTCTCTACTTTGTGGCCGACGGTCAGGACCTGGATATCACCGATCAGTGCTCCTACACCACACCCTATCTGTATGAGTGCACCGACAGCGATGGTAACCGTCATGTGTTCATTGTGGGGGGCGACCTGGACGCCATTGGGTATGCGGAATTCATCTGGGATACCAATGGTCAGGTACAGGGCGGCAGCGCCCAATTTGGCACAAGCGGCGGTACCGACGACGCCCCTTGGCTGGACGCGGCGAAATCCCAATTGAATCTCCCCTGGTAATTTTTTATATCAAATCTCCCTAAAACAGAGAAACACGCCTCCACAGCGACTGAGATGACGCCATGGGAACTGTCTCGACCGCTGTGGGGCGTATTTTTTGCAGATTACGCTCATCTGTGGTAAAATAAAGCATCTTTTACCACTTGGAGGGGACTTATATGACACGCAAACTATATGATGAAAACAGCCACTTAACGCAGTTCACCGCCCAGGTACTGGCCTGTATCCCGCAGCGGGACGGCTTTGCCGTAATCTTGGATCAAACTGCATTTTTCCCCGAAGGCGGAGGACAACCGGCTGACATCGGCGCCATAAGCGGGGTGCGTGTTACGGATGTTCAGGAGACAACGGCGGGTATTCTTCATTTCACGCCAAACCCGCTGACTGTCGGCAGCACAGTGGCAGGAAAAATTGACTGGGAGACCCGGTTCTGCCGCATGCAGCTCCACTCAGGAGAACACATCGTCTCCGGCCTAACCCATCGGCTTTACGGCTACCAAAACGTAGGATTTCACATGAGCGATTCCGACGCGACCCTTGATTTTAACGGGGCGCTCTCTTCATCTGATTTGGATCAGATCGAAACGCTGGCCAATCGGGCAGTGGCGCAAAATTTGGCCATCACCGCCGAGTACCCCTCTCCTGCTGCATTGGCTGATCTGGACTACCGAAGCAAGCTGGATCTGTCAGAAAACGTTCGTATTGTAACCATCCCCGGAATTGACGTCTGCGCCTGCTGCGCTCCTCATGTGGAACGGACCGGTGAAATCGGACTGATTAAGATTCTGGACTGGACCCGCCACAGGGGCGGCGTTCGGCTGCGAATCGCTTGCGGCCTCACCGCCCTGGCGGACTACCGTATCAAGTCCCAGAACATAGCCGCCATTTCAGCACTTCTCTCGGCAAAACAGGAGGAAACCGCCCAGGCGGTGGAGCGGCTGTGCCAGGATGTGCAGGATCTCAAGCTCTCCTTGGCCGAGTTCCAAGACCGGTATCTGGCGGAACGAGTCCGCGCACTGCCAGAAACTGAGGGCAATCTTTGCCTGTTTGAAACGAGTTCGGACGCCGTCGGCCTGCGGAAGCTGGTCAACGCCGCCCTTCCTAAATGCGGCGGCATCTGCGGGGCTTTCGGGGGAAATGATAAAGCCGGGTACCGCTATGTTCTGGGCAGCCAGCGCGCGGACCTGCGCGCCGCCGCCAAAGCCATTAATATGGCGCTGCACGGCAAGGGCGGCGGCACGCAGGAAATGATACAGGGAAGCTGCCAGGCGACCCGGGAGGATATTCAGCGCTATTTTGAGACGTAAGAGCTTTCTATCATCTCATCATAAACCGAATAAATCTAGATAAAAAACGCCCCTTCGCTTCACGAAGGGGCGTTTTTTATAGAATATCCTTCTGTACCGGCGTATAGAAGAGCTTACGAATTTCGCTGCTGTCATTGGTCTGGCCCAGGATCCACATCAGTTTGGTGACCACCGCCTCCAGGGTCATGTCATAGGCCTCGATGATCTCATATTTCTCCTTCACCCGGTGGCCCACCTGATAGATCGCCATATCACTGCCCTCATGGAGTACCTGGGTGCCCATGACCACTGTCTTTCCTGCTAAAATCCAGTCCTCAATGGCATCCAAAAAAGCCTCATCCCCATAACAGGGAATGCCGCCCACGCCGAAACTCTCGATCACCACCACGTCGTAGTGGTCCTTGAGATAAGAAAAGATGCCAGGGTCCATGCCGGGGATCAGCTTTAACACAAAAACCCGGGGATTTAAGGTGTCATAAAAAACCGGTCTGCGCCCCTCCATCCTCTCCTCCACATAGAAGACAATGTCCTTATCCCGTACCACTCCCACCTCAGGAAAATCAATGCTGGAAAAGGCGTTGTAGCTTTTGGTGCGGATTTTTCTGGCTCGGGTGCCCAGGATGATTTTGCCGTCAAAAACCAGGTGAACCCCGCAGGCCCGCCCATCGCAGGCATAGCGAAAGGCATGGATTAAGTTGTTGCGCGCGTCGGTGTCCTTCTCATAGATGGACTTTTGGGACCCCGTCATCACAATGGGTTTGGGGCTGTTCTGTATCAAGTAGGAGAGGGCCGCCACCGTATAAGACATGGTATCCGTGCCATGGGTGATTACAAAACCGTCGTAGCGGTCATAGGCCGCCCGGATGCAGCGGGCAATTTCCACCCACTGCACGTGGCTGATATTGGTACTGTCCAAGTTAAAGGGCTGCACCGCCTCCACCTGACACAGAGAGGCCACTTCGGGCACATAGGTCAAAATTTCCTCAGAGCCAATCTGCGGCGTCAGCCCGTCCTCGGTCTTTTTGGAGGCGATGGTTCCCCCGGTGGCCACTAGTAAAATCTTTTTCATTTTATTTTCCCGCCTTTTGATGGTTCATTGTTCCGTCGATAGTATGATACCACAGAACCCTCAAAAATCCAGGATTTTTTCTGGGACGCTGGTTGTCAGAAACACCTCCACCCGTTTGCCCTCCCTTACTGACACCCGTTCCACCAACGCCGTGAGAAGCGCCCGGTTTGGCGGCTGAAAGGAGAGCAGCTCCTCCACCCGGGCTGAGAGATCCGCCGCAGGAGGCCCCGTTTCCACTGTCAGGCTTTCTCGCTCCGCGTCCAACTCCGCCAGCAGACGACAGTGGTCCTCCTGGGTTAAGCGCCCCTCTGCGGTGTCACGGTAGAGCTGTCGCCGCATTTGATAATTGCGCTCCAACCGTCGTTCGGCCTCTTGTCTCCTGGTCTCACCATGAGATAAACGGGTTTCTATTGTCTGCAAAAGGGACGTAACATCGTAGTTCTCATGGAGGAGCTGGCGAAGTTTCTCCCCCAGCAGGTCCAGCAGCCGGTCCTCCCGAATCCGGTGGGGCGTACACCGCTCCCTTCCCCCCCGGCGATATCCCTGACAGACCAGATACGTGCGTTGGGGACTCTCCCGCACAAAGGTCATGGCCGCGCCGCAGTCGGCGCAGTAGACCAGCCCGGAGAGGGCGTGGGGCGGGTGGCCCGCCCGGCGGTAGGAACGTTTGGCAAGTAGCCGCTGGGCCTGATCGAACTCCTCCTGGCTCACCAGCGGGGGATGCGTTCCTTCCACGGTGATCCACTCCTCCTGGGTCAGCGCCCGCTTTTGGGGAAGCTTGGGCCCCAGCCGCTGGGAACGGTTTTGGGTCAGGTGACCGGCGTACGTGGGATTGGTCAAAATATTTCGGACCATTGTCTGATTCCACTGGGCGGCGGCTTTCCCCGCCCCTTTCCGGGCGGAGGGGGTTTTTAT
>OLSM01001227.1_pt1 | contig 19922 bp, 18 predicted proteins | sample 1672721 | NCBI WGS metagenome assembly OLSM01 (sample SAMEA3136717, study PRJEB25190) | human gut metagenome | reverse complement strand
AAGGACCGCTACCAGGGCAAGGGCGTCCAGACCGCCGTCTCCCACGTCAACGGCGAGCTCGCGGCGCTTCTCGTCGGACGTGAGGCCACCGACCAGCGCGGCGAGCCACAATCCGGTGCCCGTGATGCCGACGCCGATGCCGGCCATCGACATGACCCCCAGACCGACGACATTGCCCGCGCCGAAAGCGGCCAGATGAACCGTGTGCAGTGAACGTGATGATGCCATGATGCCCCTCCCCGGCCGAAACCTTCATGACAACTGAACCACATCATGCCGGCGATGAGAATGCCGTTCCCATATGAAAAATCTATACTGTGTTCAAGCGCCACATTGTTCGATCGCGGATGGCGGGGCCGGGGCTCGTGTCCAACGACCCTATCCACGGCGCATATCGCCCGTCGCGCGTCAGCTGCTGGTCAGGAACGTCTCGTTGCCGCGGGTGAAATCAAGCACCGCGCCGGCAAGCTCGACCTCGCCCGACAGATCGGGGTCATCGGCGAGCAACCGCCCAGCACGTTCGCGCGCGTCGGCGATGATCTTGGCGTCCTTGACCACGCGCAGCAGTTTCAGACCGGACTTGCCGCCCGACTGCGCATCGCCGAGCACGTCTCCGGCGCCGCGGAACTCCAGATCGGCCTGCGCGATCTGGGCGCCGTCGAGCGTGCCCTGGATGACCTGCAGCCGCTGCTGCGCGGGACCGCCGTCCTCAGCCCGCGAAATCAGGAACGCCCATGAATCCGTGCCGCCGCGCCCCACGCGCCCGCGCAGCTGGTGCAGCTGCGAAAGCCCGTACCGGTCAGCGTCGAAGATCACGATGCAGCTGGCCTGCGGCACGTCCACGCCCACTTCGATGACCGTTGTCGCCACCAGAACCGGCGTGGCCCCATCCGCGAAATCGGCCATGACCTGCTGCTTGGTCGCGTCATCGTCGCGGCCGGTCAGCGTCGCGAAACGGATGCCACGGAACTGCGGCAGCGATGACAGCCTGCGCTCGATCTCGGCCACGGAATGCAGCGGCGGCCGTGACGGAGCACCGTCACCATCCTCCTGCGATGGCGCGCTGGCGGATGTGTTGGCGGCCGCGGTGGCGGATTCGCGCCTGTAGGCGTCGGAATCGTCGTACACGCCGATCTGCGATGCCCCACTTGTATCGTCATCGCCGTCCGATTCATCGTCGGCATCGATACGCGGGCAGACGACATACGCCCGCTCCCCCGCGTCGATGCGGCCGCGGATGTGGGCGAACATGGAGCCCATCATGCGGCCGTCGTCTTCAGGCACGATGAACGTGCGGATGGGCTTGCGCCCACCCGGCAGCTCGGTGAGCCACGAGATGTCCAGATCGCCGAACCAGGTCATCGCCGCCGTACGCGGGATCGGCGTCGCGGTCATGACCAGCAGGTGCGGCACGACATCGTTTTTGGTGCGCAGGGATTCGCGCTGCTCCACGCCGAACCGGTGTTGCTCGTCGATGACGACGAGCGCGAGGTTCGGGGCCTGGAACGTCTTGGAGAACGCGGCGTGCGTGGCGACGATGATGCACGGGTCGCCGCTGGCCGCGAGCGCGAGAGCACGGCGGCGGGCGGCCAGTTTCATGCCGCCGGTCAGCAGGATGACCGGCACGTGCCGCGTGTTCGCGTCCGACTGCGCGTGCGCCGCGCCGTCTTGTTTCCCGCTGCGTGCCCCACTGTGTTTCACGGGATGTTTCACGGCCGCGCGCCCCTTGGCATCTCCGTCATCGGCAGCGGATTCGGTGGCCTTGATCAGGTCGGCCGGGTCATTGGGAGACAGGGCATCGCGGGACGGGTCATCGCCCGTCTCGACGCCGTCAATCGCGCAGAGCATGGCGCTGATGGTCGCATGATGCTGCTCGGCGAGCACCTGAGTGGGCGCGACAAGCACCGCCTGATGGCCGGAACCCGCCGCCTGCAGCATGGCCGCGACCGCGACCACGGTCTTGCCGGAACCGACCTCGCCCTGCAGCAGGCGCTGCATCGGATATTCGCGGGCCATGTCCACGCCGATATCATCGATGACCTCCCGCTGGCCGCCGGTCAGCGGGAACGGCAGTGATTCGATGAACCGGTCACGCAGCGCCACGCCCGCACAAGGCAGGGCCGCATCCTTGCGGACAATGCTACGCGACTGGAGCAGCGCCGTCTGCGAGACGAACGCCTCCTCGTAGCGCATCGTGCCGATGGCCCGTTTGAAATCCGCGGTGCTGAGCGGGTCGTGGATGGCCAGGAACGCTTCCGCGCGATGCAGCAGATGATTCGATTCGCGCACCGATTCGGGCAGGACGTCCGGGATCGCGCGGGCCAGGCCGACGGCCACGGCGTTTCCTGACCGAGACTCGGCACCCGCTGGAGCGGTTCCGGCGCCGCTGATGCCGCCGTCTTCCATCGGTTTCATTGTTTGCGGGGCTTCCGTTGCCGCATCGCCCGGGAGATCCTGCCCGGTTCCAGCCAGCAACTCGATGCATTGCACTATCGACTCATGAATGTGTTCGCTGGAGATACGAGACGACGCGTGATACACCGGTCGGGGTCTGCTGATGCGACGCAGGCCCGCTTCGACGGTGTCGGCGTCGTATTTCAGAGCGCTCATCTGCACGACACCGGAGTATTCGCCATCAGCCGGACCGGAGCCGGGAGCGACCGTCATTATTTCGGGATGGGTGAACTGCAGTTGACCGTTGAACTCGCTCGGCTCGCCGGCGATCACCACAATCGCGCCGGAACGCAGCCGCATGCTCAGCCAATCGACATACTGCTTCTTGTACGAAAAGAACACCAAACGGGCGGCGGCCCCCGCGATATGCCGGGAAACCGCGAAATCCCCGTCATCCACCATGGCCTCGAGCCGGTAGCCCCGCCGAACGTTCATCGGCACGACCCGCATGCCGCGCACCGACGCGGAGAACGCCATTCTCTCGCCGATGCGGGCCTCGCGCAGTGCCCGCAGGGGCACCGGATCGGCGACGCGGAACGGATAGTAGGTCAACGCATCGCCCACCGTCACGACGCCAAGGCTTTTGAGCGCACCGACACGCCGCTTGTTCGTCATGATCGACGACATGGTGGTGTTCAACGTGATGCTCATACGTCCCTATTGTGGTGTGCCGGCGGGACGGCATCGCATTGTCCCCTCCGCCAGCGGATATAAAGAGGCCCCGGAGTCTTGCGACTTCCGGGGCCTCAGTGAAACATTATCGCGCGATGTCACGCAACCACACGCTGAACCTTGCCGGCCTTGAGGCACTTGACGCACACGCGGACGCGAACGTTCTGGCCGTCAACAGTGGTACGAACCGGCTGCAGGTTCGGGCGGAAGGTGCGCTTGTTGCGGATATGCGAGTGAGAAACGGTGTATCCGACCTGCGGACCCTTGCCGCACACTGCACAACGAGCTGCCATGATGGACTCCCTTAATAACCTTGATGTTCAAGTCTTCCGTGTTCCAGCACGGATGCTTGAACACACAACTTCACAATAATAGCGCCAAATACAAACAAATGCAAATCAAGCGTGTATCATTGCGGCTTTCACCTACACATCCACACAATATCACCCGTCTTGACTATTGCCGCATCCAGCAACTCTTCATAAAATCACGGTAAAACGGTTACTGTATGGCATACGATACATGCAACGCGGCAATCGTCAAGGAGGAATGATGCTCAATTCACTTAAAGGCCTGCTTTCACGCAAAAACGACGTGCCCTCCCCCACAGTGATCTCGTTGGGACAGGTGTGGGTCGACATCATGATGGACATCGACGCGATTCCCCAACCGGGCGGATTCGCCGTCGCGAACCATACCATGCCGTCGGTGGGCGGCAGCTTCCGCGTCATGCAGGCGGCCAGCCGGATTGGGGCGGCGACCAAGCACGCAGGCGTCATCGGCAACGGGCCGTGGGCGTCACTGATCCGCAAGGCTCTCAACGACAACGGCATCGAGCACATCGGCCAGGATCGCATCGACGCCGATTCCGGTTTCCGTCTGGTGCTCAACGACAGCGAGCGCAAGACGTTCGTCGCCACGTATGGCGCCGAATCGCAAGGCAACGAGAACACGTTCGACTGCGTGGAGCCCGGCGAGGGCGATGTGGTGCACATCAGCGCCAACACGCTGATGGATCACAGCGCGTCAGGCATCGACGCCTTCCTGCATCGCACCGCTTCGGACCCGACGACGCGCGACTACAGCATCGTACTCAATCCGACCAACACGCTGCACATGGTCAGCGACCACCTGCTGGAGGATCTGGTGCTGGTGCAGCCCATCTGGTCCTGCAACCGTCAGGAGGCCCGCACGCTCGCCGACCGGCTTGGCGTGTTCGTGGACGATTCCCTGTCGATGACCGTCGGCGGCGGATTCGACGACTCGATGAAGGCGCTGTGCAACAGCCTCGGCGCCACGCTGCGCGCGCCGCTGGTGGTTCGTGCGGGGTCGCGCGGCGCGTGGGTGCGCACGCCGGGCGGCGAAGTCATCCATGTGGAGGGGTATCCGACGAAGGCGACGCACACCCGTTCGGCGGGCTCGTGCCACACCGGTGCCATGTGCGCACTGATCGCCCGCGGCTGGTCGCTTGTCGATGCGGTGAAGATCGCCAACGCGGCCGCTTCGCTGGGCATTCAGCGTTCCATCAACGGCGTTCCGGACTGCCCCGGCTATGACGAGGTCATCGCCAAGCTCGAGGAAGACGAGACTCCGGCCGAGGCCGCGAAGTAGCCATTCCCCGCAGCGTCGCCCGGCCGATATGGATTGTTGCGCAACGCTGTCGTTCCGTTTGCGTCCTTAAGTGCGCGCCGAACGGACGACTCTGCGCACATAGGGACGCAAATCGGGTGTTTTGCGTCCCTATGTGCGCGCACTTGTCGTTTCGGCGCGCACTTAAGGACGCTATTGGACCAATCACCGTGCCGATGACCGCTCAGGCGCGGCCAGCCCACGGCGTCTGGCCGACAATCCCCATATCGCGGGCGAGCCTGCGATGCAGTTCCTTCGTCAACGGAATCAGATCGCTTTCCAGCGGATAATTCAGAAAAACGCTGCGGCAACGGCATGTAATTCACCCGCAACCATATGTAGATTCGTCCATCCATCACGATCAGATTCGGTCTGTACGGGCTCATCTTCAGCAGTTCGACCACGTCGGCGGGCATGCCGCCCTGCTCGCTGGCGCGCTGAAACATCTTGCGACCCTGATAGATGGTCGCCCACATGAGTGGGCCTCGTGGCACCGTGCACGGGCATACCAGGAACACGATATCGGTGCCATAGCTGGGGTTCGCGTCCGATATGAACTGCATCACGTCATAGTTGAACGTGATTCAGCCGTCCTTGCCCCATGTCGTATGCGGCATTTCGCTACCGACCGTCCTCAGCTTGGAAATCTTGGCGAACCACGCCGGAGGGAAGTGCACGTCCTCGTCCAGCGGCGTCCAACCGCGAGCGAACATATCCGCCCGCCGCGCCTCTTCGATGGGATCGGGCTTGCGCCGCGCATAATAGGTGTACCAGATAACGAACGCCGACCCCGATGACGATCGCCACGATCGACGCGGCCCATTGCGCGCCTGACCCGTCCAACCCCCGCCGGCCCGCAACAATTCACCCGCAATTCATATGGAAACTTGGTATGCCGGAAACGGCACTTTACGATATATATGAACACGACGTCAGGAGTCCCCATGAACGACAGCATCGCAGCCAAACCCGCCGATGGCCCGGCAGACAGTGCAGCGGCCGGCACAGAGCCGGCCCTCACCACCACCGCGAAACTCACCCCGCGCGAGAAGAAATGGATCATCTACGACGTGGGCAACTCCGCGTTCGTGCTGCTGTCCACCGCGGTGATTCCGATCTACGCGAAATCGCTGATGCCCGCGGATGGCAACATCGTGTCGGCCTGGGGCTACGCGCAGACCATCGCATCGCTGGTCATCGCGCTGCTCATGCCGCTGCTCGGCTCGATTGCCGACGTGCAGGGCATGAAAATCAAGTTCTTCCTCGGCTTCTTCGGCACCGGCGTCGTCACGTGCTGCGCGATGGCGCTTCCACTGACGTGGCTGCCGTTCCTGGTCGTGTATATCCTCGCGACGATCGGACTCAACGGCTCGCTCACGTTCTACGATTCGATGCTGATCGACACCACGCCGAACGAACGCATGGACAAGGTCTCCTCGCACGGCTACGGCTGGGGCTACATCGGCTCGACCGTGCCGTTCATCGTGTGCATCGCGTTGATCTTCGGCGGCCCGGCGCTGCCATTCGGCTGGACGACGACCGGCTGCACCCGCGCATCGTTCATCATCACCGCCGTCTGGTGGGTCGCGTTCACGATCCCGCTGATCTCCAGCTACCGTCAGGAGCATTACCGCGCCACACGCGACCAGCTGGGAACGGCCGTGCGCGGCACCTTCCGCGAGCTTGGCGGCACCTTCCGCAAGATAGTGAGGAACAAGCCGCTGTGGATGTTCATGCTCGCGTTCTTCTTCTACATCGATGCGGTGAACACGGTGATCTCGATGAGCACCTCGTACGGCGCCGAGCTGGGCATCGACTCGACTCAGCTGGTGGTGGCGCTGCTGGTCACGCAGTTCGTGGCGTTCCCATGCGCGATCCTGTACGGGCGGATGGCCGGGCGGTTCGGCTGCAAGGCGATGATCGTGGCGGCGGTCGTGGCCTACATGTGCATCGTGTTCTTCGCCGCGTTCTTCCTCGTGTCGGCCGCGCAGTTCTGGATCCTGGCGATCCTCGTCGGCATGTTCCAGGGCGGCATCCAAGCGCTGAGCCGCTCGTACTACGGCAAGATCATCCCCAAGGACCACGCCAACGAGTACTACGGCTTCTACGACATCTTCGGCAAGACCGCGAGCATTCTGGGCACGTTCCTCGTGGCCACCACCACGTCGATCACCGGCAACGCCTCCCTCGGCGTGCTTTCCATCGCCATCCTGCTGGTGTTGGCGCTCATCTTCCTGCTCCTGCAGAAGGACCCAACGCAAGCGTAATGTCACCCATCAATCAGCAACAGGAACGCCGAAGCAGCGATAAAACGGCATACCCTACCGCCCGAGCCGCGACCTGAAACAATTTAGCCCTGCACAACGCACATATTTTGACAGGGTGGTAGTTGTCGCAAATTCTGCGACAACTACCGTTGGTAAATCGAACGCTATAATCAGAAACTTTCAGATGCTGAGTTCCATGCAATACCCCCTGTGACCGCAATGCGGGCAGGTAAGCTTGCGTGTCTTGGGCGTGTGTGCGGCGAATACGAACTCTCGCATACCCGGCTGGAAGGTCTCATGGCAAGCCGGACATAGGTACTGCACGCGGGAGCGATAGTACTTCATCGCCGCAACAGTGAGCGCAATCGCCAGCAGAACGGCGACCGGCAGCGGCCACCATACGTCTGTCATCACACCAATGACGAGGCATGCAATTTGCAACAAAGTCGCGGGCAATGTGATTGCCAGCATGACCAAATATGTGGTGCGCAGGGAATGAGTGGTTGTGGTGTTCATAACGGTTGCCATGTCGGTTAATGTTGACGATACGAAGTCAGACGCCGAGACCGTCAGTGCTTTGCGCAGCTGCAAGCAGTCATCAAGACGTTGCTTCTGCTCGGCGATACCCGACTGCAAGGATGCCGTCTGCTGATCCAGCAAATCAACCAGCACCCGTTCCGGCCGCTCGTCCGACAGAATCGAGCGAATCTGCTCTAGCTTGAAGCCGAGTCCTTTGAGAAAAAGGATGACCCGCATCCGCTCGACCTCTGCAGTCCCATACAGCCTTCGGCCGCCGTCGCTGATCTCATTGGGAATCAACAGACCTTTGGCGTCGTAGTACTGCACGGTTCGCACACTCACACCAGTGAGTTTGGCGATGTCCCCTGTGGTGTATCGGCTGTCCGTTTCATCGTCCATCGACATGGCCCAACCTCCTTTCACCAAGCAATATGCCGCATTACGCAACGTCACAAGCAACATATGACGCAACGTCGACCACAAAACCTTCACATATAAGCGGACTGTAGAAAGACATCGACCATCGCAATTGTGCACTGGTTCACAGTGAATACCCCGAACCAGTTAGACGGCAGAACAGAATTACAGCCACACCTGTTCTTCAGGCTTTACCTCGCCGACCACATTGGCCACACGCATGGCATCATTCCGACTCAATCTACCGGTGAACCCCTGTAGATCCGACCGGAGGAACCGCACCAGCTGCGCGCAGCGAGCGGTCGTCAGATGGGTAAGCCCGGCATGCTCATACTCGGGCAGTTGCACATCGCCCGCCCCATGCCAGGTTGGATTGCTGGTCAGTTTCACAGCCACTCCACCGTCGTCGTCGGCTTGTATGACGATGGCGGCCACGTAATGGCTGCGTGATTTCGTCGGATCATCCTCGAACCGCACCCGCATGCGATACACGTCGAAGACATGCAATTGCTCCGGAACCGGCATCAATTCCGGAATATCATGATTATTCGCCATCACGCCACGCCTTGGGCAGTACGGCAACACCGTCGGCGCCCCGGCTTGGATTCAACACCATGGCGTTCGGCACTTCGACCACCGGATACCCCTGTTCGTCGACCCCACGGTACGTAACCCCATTGGCGGCAACATGTCCCGCGTGAGGCAGCACGGGTTCAGGCGCCTTCACCTCGAACGGAATACGACGCTGCGACACCAACTGCACGCTGGCCATATTCACGAACGTATTGAAATTCAATCCCATGGAATCAAGAATGGCGTTCACTTCGGCTTTGAGATCATCATCCATGCGAACAGTGGTAGTGCTCATAATGAATCCTTTCCAAAGCCAATTGTATTACTAATGACTTCTTTTCTCAATATAATCCGTAGGATGCTTAACGCTTTGGCTCTGTTAGACCAAGGTTGACTTAATACATGGAACGCCGCCCACATGATGCGTGGCGGCGTTCCATGGTTACTCCATGAATTTCCAGATGTCGTTGACCAAAAGATTGTCAAGAGTGCTGATCTGTTTCTTGAGAACTTCATCGGTCTTCATTACCGGTCGCAAATCGCAATAGTAGACGCCGTCAAGTGGATTGAGCTTAATGGTGTAACCCTTGAAATGCCCGGTCAGGAAGGTTTGTGCTACTTTTTGATGCCGCATGTTGTTCCCGCCGGCGCGTTGTACGTCATTGAGGAACACCGCGAAATGAGGCATGTCAAGACTGTCGGTCAGCACGTTGTACATGAACTTGTCGATGAATATCTTGTCAATACGATCCTTGCTGGACGTCTTCACCGACCCGATAGCCTTGGTCTCGCCGTCTTTCCTGACAATCAAATCATGTTGGTACGCCATAGTGAACGGTTCGACGCCTTCGACCTTGATGGGCACTTGAATGGTGCCCTCACCGGTTTCGGCCCCGATCTCGTTGAGGATTCTCCGAATGTACTTCTCGAAGAGGTCTCCATTGAGTTTCCTCGCAGTGTTGACACTCGGCAACGAGTCTAAGGTCGCGCCAATGGTTTGCTGACACGTGTAGACGAAATTGTTCAGCGTGCGCCGGGCGTCCATGTCTTCGGCGATACCGCGAATGTCTTTCAACGCCTCCATGACGTTTCCCTCGGCGGCGTCGAACTCTGATTCCGGGATCATCAGATCGGTGTTGAGCGGGCGAGTGATCTTGAAGTTCCCGTCCTCCTTGTACTGGTAGAAGTTGTAGACGTGCTCGTTCGTGGACACGATCACGGCCTGTATCGCTTCCGGTTGCGCGAATTGCAGGTACTCGCGGCAGAAGTTTGCCCAATCAGCAACCGTGGTGAACCGTTCCTTGTCTTTGGCCCATTCCGCCAGTTGGCTCAATGTCATGGTCATCGGATTGATCTTCTTCTTTCGTAATTGTCTCGGTCAAAGGCCATCCACTGTTCGACGGTCCGCGCATGGTCGATGGAATCAAGCCTTTGCGTGGCCCATTGGTTGTACTCCGGGTTTTCGTCACAGGCCAGCCATTGGCGGTGAAGCTGCGAGGCCACCACGGCTGTCGTGCCGGAACCGGAGAAGGGATCGAGCACCAGATCACCTTCCGAACTTGACGCGAGGATGAGTTTTCTGAGCAGCTCTTCGGGCTTCTGCGTCGGATGAGGTGTCTTTTCGTTCATTCCGTTGCATGTGGTGGGTATCTCAACGACGTCCTTGGGCTTCGCACCCAATGGGTTCGGCGTCCAGTGGCTTCCCTTGCGTCCGTACTGGGATGAATCCGCCTGGGGATGATCGGGGTATTTCAGCGTGTGCTTGCCGTAGGGGATGCGCACGTCGTCGTAGTTGATGTGCCCGAAATCCTTCTTGCGCAGATGCAGGATGCTCTCATGGGAACGTCCCCAGTCCTTGCCGAGATTCGCCTTGTTGCGGTAGAACCAGACTAGCCACCTGCATGAGGAGAAATACCTCATCGAGGGGTGCTTGAGATCGGCGAGTATCTCACTGAAACCGCACACGTAAAGACTTCCGGTCGGTTTAAGGATGCGGGAAGCCTGTTCTATCCATCGCATCGACCATTCAATGTAGCGCTCTTGGGAGCCGAAATCGTCCCAGTCCGCCTTTTTGATGTTGTACGGTGGGTCGGCGAAAACCATGTCAATGGATTCATCGTTGATGGTCTTCATCCATTCGATGCTGTCCCCCGTAAACAAGGCTCCATCGGAGAATCCGGTCACGTTTTGGTCCGGCAGCTTATGGTCACGGAAGAAGCCGCTCATGTCAGTGGCTTTTCGTTCGGGCATTGTCATGTCCAGCACCGGGTGCTCGGTTTGTTGAACCTTCTTCGGCATCTACTGCTTGTCCTTCGTTTCCTTCTTGACCTCGAACGGGAGCCCCTGTTCCCTGACCACGGCCTTGAGAAAGATCGTGACCGCGCCGGAAAGGGTGAGTCCCAGGTCTTCGAGCACTTGGCTGGATTCCTCTTTGAGCTGAGGATCTATCCTCATGGTCGTGGTGGGTATGCTCGCCATACGCGCCTCCTTGTCCTATGTTTCGATGTTCTGACTGTACATCGTATGCACGATGTCATGCGGCTTTTTGCCAGTAGCCCATGCATGGCGGGACCATGCGCTGGTAGTCGCGGCGGCGGATGCGGTACAGGCTGTTGCCGAGCTGGCGGGCGAGCAGACGGTCGTCGCCGGTGTCGCCGCAGCCGTCGGTGAACGCGCCGAGCCATTGGAACCAGTCCAGGTAGGCCTGCAGATATTTCGTGGATACGCCGTGGAAGCCGAACATGAAGTCCTCCAAACGGGCGTGCAAGGTGTTCACCCTGTTGATCGCGTGATCGTCCGCGTCGGTTTGTGTGAGGTTCGCACCCAGTTCGGCCAGTGGCTTCACGTAGGCCGGAGCCCCGTCGGTGAGCACGTCGGCGCCGCGCCCGATATGGGGTTTCAACGCGCTCATGGCACGATCCTTGGAGATGACGCCGCGCCCGCACACGGTCAGGAACGAACGCCCCGTGTCATCCACTCCGGTCGCCACACATATCTGCTCCTTCGACAGGCCACGCTTCCTCAATGACTTGGTGCGCTTGCGCGCCTTGCGGGGCATGACGAACACGGCGGACTTCGTATGGTCGCCTTTGAAGCTCTCACGGAAGTACGTCTCGTCCAACCGCACGCACGACCCGGCCTCGGAACGCAGGACGGGAGTGTATCGGCGGATGCACTCGATGACGCGCTGGCGCATGAGGAACGCGGTCTTCAGGCATACTCCACAACGCTGGGCGCACTTGCGCAAGCTCAGGCAATCCACGAAGCATTCGAGAAAACGCATCCATACGCCCGCCTTGAGCTTGCTCATGCCCATCACCCGGTTCGTGCGAACGCCGAACGTCCTGTTGCAGTTCATGCACTTCCAACGCTGGGAGCCGTCACGTCCACGCCCTTTGCGGATGATGCGGATGCTGCCGCAGCGCACGCACGCCTCCATCTGGTTCGGGTCGCTCGTCGCCGCGTCCAACGCGAACCTCTCGTACAGGGCGTCGCGTAACGCCTTGACAGCAAGGTCACGCTCCTGCGGCGTCAGTTCGCCCAGTTCCTTCCTGACCCTATCGGCTATACGCGCCACCTTGCCCGTTCTCATACCACTATTGTAGCTACTCAGCAACTACAATACAAGTCAAAAAGTCAACCTTGGCCTAACAGAGCCAACGCTTTTGCATCATGACCTTGACATCGGGACAATCCCATGTGAAACCAATCTCTGCCTTTGCGCTCATCAGCTGGGGAGCTCACGGTCACACTCATGCGTCGCAGACCACGAGCCTCCCTCGGCGTGCTTTCCATCGCCATCCTGCTGGTGTTGGCGCTCATCTTCCTGCTCCTGCAGAAGGATCCGACGCGAGACTAGAGACGTCTGCTAAGAGCAGGCCGCATGCGACCCGATGAAGGCGCGTACGGTATCATGTACTCGTCCATGCGCACCAACAGCGCGAGATGACCGCCGTCACCATGTCGGCGTGCGACGCAGCATCGATCAGCAAATCGGCCATATGCCGCTGATACGGCTTGCTCAGCAACTGCTTGAGGACATCGCACAGGCCCTGCATCAGCCGCCGTTCGCTAGACGACAGGTCTTGCATCTTGCGCATCACGGCCCACGCCATCAGACGCCGGTGCAGCGGCATCGGTATCAGGCGAAGCGTCCGCTTCCACTTGCGATGGCACGCGCCAGTTCGGCGTTCGTCGCGAACCGCTCCTGATAATCGAAGGTGATGACCGAGCAGTCCTCGGCGAACCGTTCAAAATGCAGGTAGAACAGGACAGCCCGATTCCGCCCGGCAGGAGCACAATCGTTGCGCGGGCGGAGGGATTGCGATGATACCGGTATGCGAAGGGTTCGCCATCCGGCAATCGCATGGTTTGCAACGGATACCGCTCACGAAACGCGGCGAGATCATCCATCGGCCGTCCTTTCCTTGCTATTTCGTCCGCCCGGGCTGCCCGGCGCCTTGTCCGTCGTCGTTGCGCCTGCGATAATCCTTGACCAGCTGGATGATGAGGCTCGCTATGCCGCACAGCACGCCGCCGATCGGCCACGGCAGCCAGAACGGGCCCACGAAGCTCCAGTCGTTATGCAGTAGGCACAGGGCGGTTATCGTGGCCAGCGACATGATGATGCCGCATACCGTACCGGTCAGATTGTCGTAGAAATCATGCCCGGCTGCACGCTCTTTCTTGCCATCGGTATCGGCCTTCTTGTTGTAGCCGTCGATGTCGAGCATGCCGTGCCGTATTCCGCAGTAAACGAAACTGAAGACGGCGACCGAGTACAGCATCAGCATGATCGCGTTCGGCCATCCATCGCTGATGCCCAACACGTCATCGGCGTACACAGTCACCGCTATGCCGATCAGGATTGCCGCTATACCGCCCACGATGCCGACCACCAGCAGACGCGTCTCGCGGCTGCGATCCTCATCGGTGTAGAAATCCTCGATATACGGATGGCGGCGTTTGAACTCGGCGTGCGACATGCCGCCCGGGACCAGCATCGCCAGCCCGGCGATCACACCTATGCAGATGCACAGGAACGTGAGGAAGTCATTGAGCCGCGTCACGCCGAGGATGGAGTTGCTTGAATCAAACAGATTGCAGATACCGACCGCCGCGATGATCGCCGCAACGCCGCCGGAGATGAGCAGCGCGAACCGGCGGCGATGCTCGTCGTAGCCGGTCAGGTCCTGCGGCAGGGTGGCCGTATTGGCGTGCACGGCGGGGCGGGGCGAACCGGTTCCGTACGGTGTCTCGCCGGTCGGCACGCCCGTGAGGCTTGGCTCGATGGCACCGGCCGCACCGAGATGCGCGGGCTCGTCGGCGTCGCCTATACTTCCCTTCGCGTTCCCCGCATGTGCAGGGCTCCCGGCATCTTCACCGGTCATGCCTCCGACAGTCGTGCCGCAGCCAGTTGCCGACGCGCCGTGCGAGTCCGGCCGGCTGGCGCTCACGCTCACGTCGCCGAGCACGAGGTCGTCAAGCGTGCAGCCGAACAGATCGCAGATCATGAGCAGCTTGTCCATTTCGGGGTAGGCCTTCTCGGATTCCCATTTCGAAATGGCCTGCCGCGAGACGCCGAGCAGCATGGCCAGTCGCTCCTGGGTCATGTTGCGTTGGGCGCGCAGGTATTGCAGGTTGGTGCGGAAGCTCATCATCAAATCCCTTCTCAAGTGATTCCATCATGTCATGTTCGGCCGATGACCCCACTATGGCACGCCGTCCGCGCCATCCGCCACCATCTTACGGTTGCAATCGCCGACCATGCCCCGCAACCGTGCGCAACCACAGGTTGCATCGGCGGAATCCCGCCGTTTTGATGTCCTACATCACAATCCTCACGAAGTCGATTTTCCCCGCCTCAACCGCCGCCATGCCGTATCGAGGTCGAGCGAGCGGCCCGGCAGCTTGGGCCAGGTGTCCAATCCGTCCCCATATCTGCGTGGGATTAAGTGCACGTGGAAATGCATCACCGACTGCGCCCCATGATGACCCTTCCCGGTGGCAAGATATGCAACGAATCGTCCTCAATGATACAGGCGCGAGTATGGTACCGGGCCAATCGGGCATCAAGCGAAAGCAAGTCTCAGGATTCCGGGAATCCGCATCATGCGCACTTGTGCGGGAATATGAGTCATCCTCGCACAAACATCATCGAGAACGATTCACCGCACTATGCGTCGTACGAATCATCATCACGCACCGAATCATCGTCGCCGGGCATGACCGCGACGGTCCTGACCTCGGTTTTCAGCAGGTACTTCTCGGCGAAGTCCAATGTGGTGGACACCATCGCAACCCCCTTCTTGACGCGCGAACCATTGATATGGCACCGGCGAAGCCCCTTGCCGCCGGCACCCACCATCGAAGCACGTCGCAGGGCGCGACACAAGACCGCGGGCATATGAAAAATCTATGGCTCGCTCAACCGACGCTCTCAAAACTCGCAGATACAGGCCGTCATCGGGCAGCTGGGCCAGATACGGGCGCAGACCGGTACCGCGATACCAGTCGAGGATCGCCTCATACCCAGGCAGCGCATGGTAGTAGTTCGTCTCCCACACGTCGACGTGCGCGGAGAGCGGGGCGAGCAGATCATAGTATGCGCTTACGTCGAAATTGTCGCCGCCGAGATTGTAGTAGCGGCGTATCTCGCTGATCCACTGCCGCCATTTCGGCTCGCACGCGGTCTCGCGCATGATGATGTGCGGCGGCAGGTTGATGTTCTCGGTGAATTGCGCCGCCGCGATGCCGCCGGCGTTAAGCCGTCGCAGCATGGAGGGCAGCACCCGTTCGTGATTCGGCACCCATTGCAGGCAGGCGTTGGAGAAGACTACATCGAAATCGGTGTCGAGCTCGTCGAGCGACCCGGCGTCCAGCACATCGAAATCGCAGTCGGGGTGGAGCTTGCGCGCCGAGGCGATCATGTCCGGGGAGCTGTCGATGCCGAGGATCCTCGCCTGCGATTATAGGCTCGAAAAAAAAGAGACACCCCTCCCGGAAGGAGGGGCGTTCTGTTCTGTGGAGCTAAGGGGATTCGAACCCCTGACCCTCTCCATGCCATGGAGATGCGCTACCAGCTGCGCCATAGCCCCGAAAACCGACCACCGTAGCGGCCGTGGGTGATGTAGGAATCGAACCTACGACCCCTTCCGTGTGAAGGAAGTGCGCTAGCCGCTGCGCCAATCACCCAGTGCACACCGAAGTGAACTTCGGCATCCGTGGGCGATACAAGATTCGAACTTGTGACCCCTTCCGTGTCAGGGAAGTGCGCTACCTCTGCGCCAACCGCCCGGGTCTGCGTGCCGACCGGCCGAATCGCTTCAGCCAGCCGAATCTGCGAGCGGACAACGGGACTCGGACCCGCGGTCTCAACCTTGGCAAGGTTGCGCTTTACCAACTAAGCTATGTCCGCAATGTCACCTTGACAGGCAACAGGGGAATACATTACCCGACCGCCTGTACAAACGGGACAAAAATCGCGACACGCCTGAAATTCCGCGGAATCGGTCACCGCTCTTTGTTGCTGATGAGCAGCCCCCCCCCCAAAAAAAAATGGCATTCATGAACAGCAGGTTGCACACACCGAACGCCACGGTGTTGGCCCGCGTGCCCTTGTAGATGCCCCAACTCATCACCGTCATCGGGCTCATCCATGCCAGCGGGAGCAACGTCCATCCCAACGCGACCATCGAGATGATGTTGAGGATGAATGCAGCGAGACGCAGGTTGCGGTCGCCATTCGTCATCGGGTACGCGCCCGGCGAATACGGTTGCCGTCCGGCGTCACCTGCTGCGCCGGCGCGAAATCACCGGTCCATTCCTCGCCATCCCACCAACGCATCAGCGAGGGATCGCCCGATGGGTCCGGATACCAGCCCGGCGGCATGTTCATGATTGCTCCCGTCCGGCTCGGGCCGCTTCGCTCCGGCTCATGCCGCTCGCCTGTATCTCGCCCGCGCCTCGCCTATTCCGCCCGTCACCTTCATCGGCCACGAATCACCGCGCCGCGCCACCGAAGGCGCGATACTGGCAAACCTGCCCCCATCGTACAGCCCCGGCCACGCGCGACGCACATAATACGACATCATCGCGCCGCATGCTCGGTGTCCCTCCCCGACCCCTCCACCCCCAAATGCCGCCTGTCGCGCGGTTTTTGTACTGCGCTGAGAGTATTCAAGAGAGTATGACAGTAAATTCCTCGACCATGGTCAAAGAGTTCACCAATCCGCTGAAGGAACCGATCGACGACGATATCAACCTGTTTGATTTCCTTGACCGCCGCGCCCAGCGCGACCCGGACGGCTCGACCGTCGAATACAAGGCGGACGGCGGCTGGAAGTCGTTCTCCGCGACGCAGTTCCGCGACCTGGTGATCGCCCTGGGCAAGGGTCTGATCGGCTTGGGTGTGAAGAAGGGCGACGCCGTGTCAATCGTGTCGCGTACGCGCTGGGAATGGACCGCGCTCGACATGGCCATCATGGCGGTCGGGGCGCTCACCGTCCCGGTCTACGAGACGAATTCCGACGCTCAGGTGAGCTGGATCTTCAACGATTCGCAGGCCACGATCGCGTTCGCCGAGGACGACGGGCAGCGCGACAAGATCGAATCCATCCACGATGAGGTGCAGTCGCTGCGCAAGGTGTTCGTGATCGAGGCCGGCGCGCTCGAAGCCTTGCAGGCGTATGGCAAGGAAGTGAGCGACGAGGAGTTCTGGGCGCGCAAGAACGACGCCCACGGCGACGACCTCGCGACGATCGTCTACACGTCCGGCTCCACCGGCACCCCCAAGGGCGTGGAGCTGTCGCACCGCAATCTGGCGTTCCTGTGCCTGTCGGCCATGCAGTACATGCCCCGCGCCTGCGCGTGGCCCGACCGCCGTCTGCTGCTGTTCCTGCCGCTGAGCCACGTGTTCGCGCGGTTCATGGAGCTGCTGAGCTTCTGCGGCACGCTGACGTTGGGACTGAGTTCCGACATGAAGACGATCGTCAAGGATTTCGAGTCGTTCGGCCCGACGCTGCTGCTGGCGGTGCCTCGCGTGTTCGAGAAGGTGTATAACGCAGCGTCGCAGCGCGCCGGCAAGGGCATCGCCGGCAAGATGTTCCTGCGTGCGGCGGACGTGGCGCGGGATTGGTCGAAGGCCGAGCAGGCCGGTGAGAAACTGCCGTGGCGGGGGCGCCTCGCCCACGGGTTCTACGAGTTGGTGGTGTACAAGAAGATCCGCACGATTTTCGGCCCGAACGCCGACTTCGCCATCACCGGCGGCGCCCCGATGGATGCCAACCTTTCGCACTTCTTCAACGGCATCGGCATGCCGCTGCTTGAGGGCTACGGCATGACGGAGACCTGCGGGCCGGTGTGCGTGAGCCTGCCGGAGAACAATCGGATCGGCACGATCGGCATGCCGATGAGCGGCGTCACCGCGGGTATCGCGGACGACGGCGAACTGTGCGTACGCGGCCATCTGGTCTGCCGCGGATACCACAACCATCCCGATGTGACCGCCGAGCAGATCGTCGACGGCTGGCTGCACACCGGCGATCTGGGCGACATTGACGAGGACGGCTTCATTTCGATCACCGGCCGCAAGAAGGATCTGATCATCACCGCCGGCGGCAAGAACGTCTCCCCCGGCCTGTTGGAGGCCGCCGTGATGACATCGCCGGTTGTGAACCAGTGCCTGGTCATCGGCGACCGGAAGCCGTTCGTGGCCGCGCTGGTCACGTTGGATCTCGCCGATGCGAACGCGTGGCTGAAATCGCAGGGCGCTCAGGAGGAGTCCGACCTGGCGTCGCTGACCCGCAATCCGATCGTGCACACCGAAGTCGAGCGTGCGGTGAATCAGGCCAATGAGGGCGTGTCTCGCGCCGAGTCGATCCGCAAGTTCGAGATTCTGCCCGACGAGTTCACACAAGACAACGGCATGCTGACGGCCAGCCTGAAGACCCGCCGCGCGCAGATCGTCGCGCACTACCGAGAACTGATCGACACTGTGATCTACGTGCCGAAGAAGAAGTAGGCTCACCCGGCCTGCAGTCGCCACGTTGTTTCCTGTTTGCTTGTTCCAGTGTTCGCGCATGCGGTTGCCGTTGGCTGCTCCCGCTTTGCGGTTGCGGCTCGCGTGTTCGGGTCCGTTGTATCCGTCGCGCCGGTCGTTATGTCCGAGGTCCCATGCTTGGCCGCGGGTGACGGGCAGGTGGCAGCGGGTGTATGAGCATCTGCGTAGTGCCATTTGTTGTTCGCCTAGTCCTGCGGTCGTTAAGATTCACTGCGTGTCGCGTGTTCTCGGGTTGCATATCTCTCGGCGTCAAGCAGGTCGCCGAACGCCTCGGCATAACCAGCGGCGGCCTGCTCAACCTCAAGCTCCCCGAACCCGACGCCATGATAGGCCGCACGCGCGGCTGGCTCCCGGAGACGATAGACGGATGGAACGCGAAGCGTCCCGGTCGGGGCGTCGGCGGAGGCAGACCCCGGAAAAACAAGTGACTGGCATACGCGGTTGGCTTCGAACCAACGACCTGCGGTCTTGGAGACCGCCGCTCTACGTCTGGTGCGAATCAAGCGGTATATGCGGCGTTCGGCACGCCGCGTCAATCAGCCGACGGCACGCCTGCCGCGGCAACCGAAATCGTCTGTGCATCAACACTAACAACCGTTCGCGCGGTTCGCTAGAGGTCGTGAGGATTTTTCGCCTTTCGCGCTCTTCCCGGGCATGCCGGCCGCGCTTGAGCCGTGCAGCCAGCTTGGAATCCAGTCGGCACAGGGTATCCGCAGGGGAAGCTGCGCTGCGTTTGCGCCGGCTGCTTTCACGCATCGGCATGACTCATTTCGCTCGCGACGCGCCGGCCGGGTACGGCGCGGATGCCGAATCACCGGCATCGCCGCGGCATCCGCAGGCGCGTTGACGCTGGCCACGTCGGCGTTCATGTTCCGATTTGTCCTTGACACGCAGGCGCCGCTTTCGATGATGAAACTGGTCAGGGCCGGTAAGGTTCCCGGCGCCAAGCTGGAGGGCGTGCGCCGTGATGCAGCCGAGGAGGCAAGGGCCGCGCGCTGGTTCGAGCGGGTCAAGGAGCCCGTGGAGGTCCGCAGTGAGGATGGTCTGCGGCTGCACGGCTGGATGATGCCGGCCGCGCGCGGCACGCGCGAGAACGATGCAACCGGCACGCTCCTTGGCAAAGGCAAACATCGCAGCCGTGATACCGTGCACGGTGCCGTCGGATGCCACGCGGTGCAGCACGGCGTATGGAGCGTCGCTACGCCATTGCCCGTCCTCAATTACGTCATAGCACTCGTCCGGGCCCGGTAAAAAGGCAAACGTCGCCACCACGCGGCCGTCGACTTCGCACACATAGCTGCCACCGGCGGCGATATCGGCAGCCAGCTGCT
>OLSM01001224.1_pt1 | contig 19943 bp, 14 predicted proteins | sample 1672721 | NCBI WGS metagenome assembly OLSM01 (sample SAMEA3136717, study PRJEB25190) | human gut metagenome | reverse complement strand
AGAATAGGCAAATAAACAACCTTGAAAATTAGGGTCATCCCGAACCTTTTCATAATCATTGATTGCTTTGTTTTTCTCATACTTTCCGGGATCAATATGGGCATGAAGCCAGTGGGGTATCAGCTCAATAGCTTGATCTGAAAAGAATGTCTGAACGCACTCTGCCATAAAGGTTCCGGCATCACGCATCGTGGATGGATTGTTCACGCTGTAGGCCGTATCCAAGTCAAAGTGACCGTATCGGAGCACCAACGCACGCGGTTCTCCAAAGGTTTCCAGCATGGTACCGTTTTTACGCGCTGCTGTTCGCCATTGCTGTTGAATCGAACGATTGGGCCAGTCATAGCGGAAGAAACCAGGGTTGTTGATTGTTGCCGCTTCGCCATACTCTGCCAAATCGTTTTTTGATGTCGGCACGCCATTCACTGGCTGCATATCTTCTGCATAGTAGCAAGGAAAAGCGGATATAGCAGGGACGATGACATCAATATCGACCGTAACGGTCTCACCTCGCGCTGTATCGTATGACTGATGCCAGCCCGATTGAGCCTGATGATATATATCAGAGATTGAAAGCGTGGGTTGATCGGCAAATGCTCGAGAAGAAATCAGCACGACCGCAAGGCAGCACATAGCAAGCATCAGCTTTTTCATTGCTCTTCTCCTTTATTACAGTCAATCCTAGAGACGTCTTCCACTGCACACAGTTCGACGTACTCAGCCCGCACCAGCAGAAAGAAATCATACATCAGTCGGGCATGTTCTACCTTTCGTTTTCATCCGCAGCCATTTGGGCGCGTTGATTCAGTTGGTAAATCAACTGGTCCAGAGGAAGTGTTCCATGCAGATACTGCTGGATCATCGCTTCCATGTCGTAGTAATGATCTCCTGCTAAAAATTGGGAGCGGGTGTTTACCTGGGCTTGCTCTGACAGTTTTTGCACTCGCTGCGCCTGGGCCTGAGTCAGGACTACTTGCTTTCCCGAACGGATTTCCTGGGGCGCCTGCGTGGTGAGTATCAGCAATGAGGGCTCGTTCAACGCTTGGATGGCAGCCTGTACATAGGCTTCTGCCTCCTGGGGATGTTGGGTTCGTGCATTGATGGCGTAGACCTGTAGACTGGCTGGGATGGGCGCTGTCTGTCCTGTCTCAAAGGCCGGTGGGGATATCCATACGTTATCGCCCATTTCAGTCATATACCCACCGTAAGGGACAATCAAAGCTTGCCGTGCATCCAAGGGCTGATACATTTCTCCATAGGTTTTCAAAAGAGTCATTGCTTGGCGGAAAACGGGCGTGTCAAAGTCGATGGTTCCATCTGCTGTTTCATATTGCAGTACATAGGCTTGGAACATTGCGGCGGAAAAGCCTCCCGCTCCTAAGTCTGCTTCTATCAATCGATAGGGGCTATCCTCGCAATGCTGCTCCCAGTAGATCATCTGCTCCAGCAGTTCTTCATAAGTAGCAGGTAGTTCGCCCAGCCCTTCTTCTTCCCAGGCTGCCTGATTCCATGTCCATACCCCAAGAGATACGCACTCGACCAAGGATTCCTCCGATGGGATCGGCGCACCATAAAGCGCCCCATCCTTCACCAATACATCCTGGAAACCAACCTGTAGGCTGTCTGCAAAGGCATGGTTTTCCACTGTACCCGACAAAGGCAGCAGATACCCTTTTTCCAGCAGCGACATATAGACCGGTCCCACCGGCAGGCTGAAAACATCGTAGTCCTCGCTTGTCATCAATAACGTCAGATAAGCCTGACCCGTTGCTTCTGAGGCACTGTGGTTGAGCTTCAATTCTGGATGCGCCTGGGAAAAGCCCACCTCCCAGAAGGCCTCCGGGCCCAAAATAGTTAATTCCGTCGCCTGCGCACAGGAGCAGCAATACAGCAGAAACAAGGTTAAACTTAAGGCGAATATTTTTTTCATAGCGCAGCATCCTCCTTACTTATTCTTTGCGGGATATACCGCCGTTTTCCATTGCATACACATCATCACAAAGGGAGCTGATGTCTGAGGGATGGTGGCTGACCAGCAGGAACGTTTTTCCCTGGGCGCGCAGTTCCATGAACAGCTTTTGTATGGCGGCGGTGGATGTTTTGTCCAATCCATTGAAAGGCTCGTCCATCAAATAAATGTCGGGAGCCTCCATGAGCGCCTGTGCAATGGCCAGCTTTTGCCGCATACCCAGGGAATATTTTTTCACAGGTTTTTTCGCCTCGTGGAGCAAGCCTACCTGCTCCAACGACGCTTTGATTTGCGCATCCCCCGCGATGCCGCGAATGCCGGCAAGGTATTTCAAATTGCGCCATCCGGACATGGAACCAATGAAGCCCGGATGTTCGATGACCAGCCCCAGCAGCGGCGGCGTTCCCTTTCCGGGGTGCATTTCCTTCCCCTGGATGCGAATCACCCCGCGCTCCCATGGCAGAATACCGCACAGGCACTTGAGCAGCACGGATTTCCCAGAACCGTTATCGCCAACCAACCCGTGAATCTTTCCGGATTCCAGCTGAAAGGATACATCCTGCAAAACCGTCTGTGGTCCAAACTGCTTGTACAGCCCCTGCACTTCCACAGCGAACATCCAATCACCCTTTCTTAATATTGCTCTTTACATATGCCCTTGGCAAAGGCCCTGTTGCAGTGGGCTAACCCAAAGGCCAGCAGTATGCACAGCGCATTGCATACCAGCAGCAGCACAAGCGCCTGCTGCCAGGTGGGGTAATAGGGCATCTTCGGGCAGTACACAATGCTCAGGCGCGTAAAGGACAGCGGCGAAAGCCAGTAGCACCAAAAGGGCAGCTTTTGATAGATCACAAAGTCCAGGACTGCTACCATGCATCCAGCGGCAATCGCCCCAATCCGCCCCACGCTCAGGGAAAGGCACAACATCATAAGCCCCATAGCTGCTGTGGCCAGAGCGCTCATTAGCACGGTGAGGCCAAATGCAGCCAAAGGCGTCAGATTTTGTGTCACCTCCAGTGACAGCGATACCGGGACGTGATATTCGCCAAATCCATAACCATTGGCCAGCGTATTCAGCAGCTTCCCCCAATCCGACGTTTCCATCAGCCTTCCTCGGCTCGTAAAGGCGCACAGCAGCAGCAGCAGGGAAGCATAGAGAACGCTTACCATCCCAACATACAGGATGCGTCCCCCAATCCACGTGTTTCGGGAGCAACGGGTAGCCTCAAACAGTGCATATTCCCGAACAAGGGGAAGATCTGAAAACAGCATCACCGCTCCCAGACCCAAAGCCAGCGTCGACTGATAGTTTGAAAAGACGCCCGCGGCATATCCCCATGCATTGACCCACAGACCGCTTTCCTGCTGCAAGCGCACGGTGCCATCGGCCAAATAGTGGTAGTACACAAAAAACAGGCACAGGTACGCATAGAAAGTCGGATTGCGCAGCAGTTCCTTGATTTGCAGGAGGCAAAGGTGCCCAACGCGCTTCATTGCCATTGATACACCCTCCTTTTGAGCAGCACGCAAAATACGCCATAGGCGATGAGTGTCACACCAAGCAGGATACCTGCAATGACACCATAAACATGCAGCGGCGTTTGCTTCTCCAACCGAAACACGATGGAGGATTGCGCGCCGCTTAAGCCCACCAGGGTGATGTTTGTAACGATTTCCAGCATGGCAAGGAGCAGCATGGGCATCAGATAGACCATGCCGCGCCGGGGAGTCAGGATTGCGGTAACACATCCCATACCAGCGCACATCGCTCCCAATAGAAACTGCAGGCTGGAAAAATACAGAAAGTACAGCCCCCATTGCTCTTGCAAAAGCAGAGGTTCTATAAAAGGCTCATAGTAAGTGGATTCGTCATAAGCGGGCACAAAACACGCCATGAATCCCAAATAGCAAACAAGACCCAAAGCCAGCACAAGACCGCCCATCAGACAAGGTACGAAAAATTTTACTTGACAGAACTGCCGAAAGGAACACCGCGTGGTTTGGAAGAAAAAGCCGCGATGTTCCCAATCCTCGATCAGCAGATTCCCGGCAGCGAATACAGCCGGCAGAGGCAACAGCGAACGAAAAGGATTAAACTCCATCATGAAACCATTATGGTTATGAATCCACGTGGTACCCGGATAAAGCACAATGTTGACCCAGCCCTGATACCCTTCCCCGAATGCATAGATACCCAAGCAAAGCAGCATGGCCAGAAAGACCTGTCCATTGCAAATACTTCGCTTGAGCTCCGCCTTCATGTAGCGCATAATGTTTTCTCCCCCTTAGAACAGCATTTCGCCTGTAAGGGCGTGTACCCCCTGCGTGGTGGTGATGGATTCCCCGCTTTCGCTTTCGATCGTATATTTCGCCACCCAGGTGGGATACACAGTATATCCGCTGCTTCCGCTCATATCGCCCGTAATGGCGACATACTCCAGCGCCAGCTGATGAATGGTAACCTGCTTCACGCCAGGCAGGTACATGCTTGCATAATGATCACAGATGCGTTTCAGCGCTTCTTCAGCGCTTAATATCCTTTGAGGCTCCGTTGATGGCAGGAAGGTAGCAGGATCAAAAAGAACGCTATCCGCCTGAATGATTCCATGGTCCCTTGTAACCATGATGCGCATATTCAAGTTAACGATTTCCAATCCATCCTCCGTGCCCTGGTATTCTCCCGAATAGAGTCGCAATCCCTGAAAATAAACCGGAAACAGAACATCCATGAATAGGTATTCTTCTGCATCAGCCGGGTCGAGGGCATATCGGAGGCCTTCCTGCTCAAGGCGCCTTTCCATGCTGGCTCGAATGTCCTCCACCTGATCTCCACGAAATACTGCGATGGGTTCACCCAGTTGATTCCCACAGATGGCAGCAATCTTCTCCGCCCATTTTCTGATTTCCGCTTCCGTCAGCGTGCCGATGGGCGACAGGTCCACCTGCTCTGGATAGGCGCCCGATAACCAATAGGCATATTCACAATCGCACTTTTGAAAGAGAAATCTATTTCCAGCCAGGACACCAAAGGTAGGAAATATGCTCTCTCCGTTGATGTACTTATACTCTGGCCAATCATTGGTAGGCTGACGCCAGCTGCCGCTGCTGGTATCGCAGCCCAACTGTGACCAATCAACCGCCTTCATTTTTTCCTCCATCCATGCATTGCTCAGGGCTTGCGTGTGATATTCCTGCCCCATGGCATCTTCCGCCACCTGCAGCACCCGGGCATCGATCACAAGCGGCAAGCCATCGCAATCCACCTGGCGCTTTACCTCCCGCCATGTCTCATCGACCCACACCCCTTCGGCGGCAGCTACGGCTGCAACGCAGAAGCATATGCACACAATAAGCGCTCCGAATTTTTTCATGGACTTTCCCTCCTTGCGAACTCATTACTGCAGGGGAAGAAGCGCTTATGGTTCTCCTCTGCGTGTGGGAAAAGTAGCAGAAATCACTTTCCAGGAAGCAAATTCAATCAACCAGAGGTCATCCGAATTTGTCAACACCCCGTAAAACTGGCTTAAACGAAAGGAAGTCGGGGGGACTGTGGTCCCTCCGACACCTCCTCAAAGTTATTTAACAGGCCGTGAGGGCTTTTTGCCCTATCTTTACTCTATTTTTTCTTCGCTATGTTTTTTTCATGATTAGGCAACATGCGAACGCTCTCTTACGGAGTAAAGTCGACTTTAACGGTTGCGTAACCACTTGTGCAGCTACACTGGCTACGATGCGCAACACGCAATCTATAATCGTATCCGTTACGTCCGAGACTGTTTCCATAGCCATCTTTCTCATAGCTTAGAGTGTAGGTTCCAGTCCCCGAGGTATTCTTATAGACTGTTGCAGCGCCACCATTTGCCTTATGAATCTGGTAATACATGCTATGCCCGCCTGCATTGGAAGAAACGGTTACGGAGCCACTTGACCCGGTAGCACTTGTTTTCGTCTTTATCGTTGGTGCATATTTTCCGGTTTTCGAACTAAAGGAAAGTGTATCGGCAGCAAATGCCACTGTCGTTACCAAAAGCGCTAGTATCAATACAAAACAAATACATTTTTTCATTCGTACGTTCTCCCTTCTTACTTGTCTTCCTAATGAAGTTTAATGCTTCGTTTTCGAATTGCTAAGTGCACCGATTGACAACTTGTTCTTATGAGCTTTCATGTTATGCTATTATCTTCACCAATGGAATCACCCCCGTTTTGCTTCTATTAAATCGGCTACCATACCTCCAAATTGCCACCTATGCAAACGCCATTACCTTCCAGACAAACAATAACCATGATACCAATAATTAATATGTATCTCAGTACGCGATCCTCGTTGCCTCTTTTTTAATCTTTTTGTACTAACCGCTAGGATTCAGACGTCTTCTTATACCGTTTCAGTTTTTCTTAGCTCATTGTTAAGCGTTCACATACATTGTGCACACTCGGATCATTGTACCAGCTTGGAAGCAAGATACGAAGCAATTTGAATCCATCAAATCATTAAGAGGATATGTGTTAGTTCCCTAGGCGCAAAATCTAGCAACATATCCGACTTATCTGGATAGGTAACGCTACCTATTGCCGACAATCGAGATCTTTGTTCAATAAAAGTATAGCATAAAAAAGCACTCTGTTTTCGTCGCGTGCATAAAATGCCTTCATTTGGGCACGAAAGGCAAAAGCAATTCTCGAATGGACTAATTTTCAAGGTATAAAAGATTAAGATATTCTTTTTTTACCTATCATGTGAGAGGAGGTGAGGCAGATGGATGCCGTTATCTTCGGCACGCAGCTCAGCCAATTGCGCAAGAAGAACGGCGTTACGCAGCGTGAGCTTGCGCAAAAGTTACATGTCCACATTATGACCATTAAGAGTTGAGCGGGCGGCAGTTGCTATCCTGATGCAAAGAATCTCTGTATGCTTGCAGACTCATTTCACATATCAACTGACTACTCTTTAGGCCGTGATGAGGCTGAAGTGAATACGCCGCCCCTAGACGGACACCTTAACCGCTCCCTGTATAAAGGAGGCGCATCGCAAGAGGTAAACCATGATACAGGAGGAAATTCCATGACCAATTACAAGGAGATTCTCCGGCTTCACAGTCTGGGGATCAACAACACCCGCATTGCGGAAAGCTGCGGCTGTGCGCGCAGCACTGTCATAGCAGCCCTGCAACGTGCCAGAGAGCAGGAGCTTTCCTGGAACAAGATCAAGAACTGCAGCACAGAAGAAGTTGCCCAGAAATTGTATCCCTTCACTGCACTGGGGCAGCAGTACAAGATGCCGGACTACGAATATGTAAATCGGTAGTATGTATTTGGGACAATACTTGCCTTGTGCAGCTTTGTCACATGCTTCTAGGAAAATCCTAGCCTCACAATAGCCTCAAGAGAGCGCTTTGCTTAAAAGCAAACGTGCTTATTCTAAACGCCTTTCTTTAGCAGACAACTGCCTTGTCCGCTTTTGCGTATCTTTGTACCCCAGAATCTGCTCCACATTTGCCTTGGCCATCAACAGCTGGCGCATATCGTCGCGCGCCGGGCGCAGCTGTGCATACGCGGCCCGTTTTTCCGTCAAAACTGTCGCATATTCAGCTTGCAAACTTTTCAGCGTGGGCAGCTTCGTTACGCCCAAAGCATCAAAGGCTTGCTTTGCGGCCTTGTGCAGCAGAATCTCCTGCTCATGCTCCGCAAGGAACTTCCTGGCATAGCCTGCTTTCCGATAGTCAATATACGTTTCTCGGGTCTTGAGATAGTTCAGGATGTGCGTTCGCAGCGCGGAAATCTCTTTCAGCCGCCGCTCCTGCTCCCGGACTTGACTGGAAAGCGCGTGGTAGCGCGCTGAGGCTTCTTCGGTGCGGGCTTTCAGATCGTCATATGCCGTTATGCCCTTTTCAGAGAGGTAATTCAAGGTCTGAGCGGCCTGCTTGAGATTGAACTTCTTTGCCCAGCGTTCATAGGCTACGCCTTTTCCCGTGCGCAGCTTGGCTTGAATGTCCACCAAAAGATGAAAGGGCGCGTCGCTGCGCCCTATGGTTTTTCCTTGCGGGCAATGTGTTTTCGTCCCGGCTAGCACCGCGCGCAAGGCATCTTCCGTATACCCGTCGCCCAAGGAATCCAATCTTTTGAAACGCGCCTGACCAGGTCGGCGCAAGCTGCAATGTTTTCCCGGCTTGACCTCCCACCCATCCTTGCGCAGCAGCGCAAGCAGCGCCGTAAAATCCGCGGGTTTCTGTAGGAGCGCCCGGTCAATGGCACTGCGAAGCTCCTCCCGTTGGGAAGGTTGCGCCTGATCTCCCAGCCATTGATTGTACGGCCTTCCTCGTCCCTGCGGGTGTTCCACAATGGACAAACCGTGCTCCACGCACAGGGTATCGCTGAGGCGCTGGATGGCTTTGGTGGAACCCCAGAAGTTGCGGAACTTCCTGTCACAATCCAAGTTAACCGCATGGATAATAATGTGATTATGCGTATGCCGTTTATCGGTATGTGTTGCCACAAGAAAAGCATGCTGGCCATGGGTGAAACGGCTGGCTAGCTCCCGACCGATTTGATTGGCTTGTTCCGGCGTGACCTCTCCAGGGAAAAAGGATTGACGCAAATGATACGCAATCACATCATCCTTGCCCCGCGCGCGTCCAGTACGCAGCAGGTATTCCCGCTTGGCCAGCAGAAATTCCCCGTCCGCCGTCCGGGGATCGCAGGCAAAGCCGGTTACCAGTTCTCCGTTTCGCGTTTTGCCGGGATTGGAAACATAGCCGATGACGCTTCGAATAGCGCTGCCGGTATTGCGCCCCTTGCCGGCATGCAAGGGCATGAGACGTGTGGTGGCCATAAAATCCTCCTTGATTGCAGTATGGATATAATTATGTTATAATGAAAAAATAGGGGGTGTATCCCATCTCCAGCAATCCCGGCGAGCATCAGCGGGACAGCCTGATTGCGGCGTCTTGCGCTGTGGCGGAATCTAAAAAAGACAATACTGTATGGCTTGCAGCAATAACGTTATGAGCAACCATATGAGTATCCTGTAGTTGGATAGCAATAAAAGCTCATGGTTTTTGCACACTTACCTGCTGCACAGTGCATGGTAACATTACGATAGAACCAATAGGCTTCAATGCGATGGAGGTATCTATGAAAATTGGTGAAGTGTGTTTGCTGACAAACGACGTTCCAAGGCTTGCTACTTTCTATAAGCAACTACTCGAGATTGAAAACGACAGTAATGATGAAACTCACCAGTTTATTATTACTGAAGAAACTACGCTGACAATATATAATGATGGGACGGTAAAAAACAATCAAAACCAGAATATCTGCTTAGCGTTTACTGTCGATGACATTGAAAAAGAATATGCAAAGGTACAAAGAATAGGTGCTAGAATGATTGAAGACCCTACAAAGCGTCCATGGGGTGCAATCAACATGAGCTTTTATGACCCTGACAATAATGTGATTTTCTTTAGGAGTTTTCCAAAAAGCAGCTAGAGTTTTCACAAGAAATAAAGCGAACGCGGGAGCATTTTCCCGCGTTCGCTTTCTCTGAGCCGGTCCGGCCTTACCTCCAGAGCCGGTTTTGCAGATCAAAGCACAGATCGCTCAAAAAGTACAGCAGCTTTTCCGCCAATAGCAGCAGGCCGATGGGGCTGATCAGCCAGGCCAGCACCATCAGCGCAACACCGCTTTCCATGGATACCGTGAACATCACCAGTACCGCCATGATCCCCAGGAGAGAGGAAACGATGCTCAGCAGCCCCATGGACACCGCAGCGAGAAACGTGCTGAAAAGCAGCAACAGCTTCAACGCCAGCAGCACCGGTGAAAGCAGTATCCTCCCCGCAAAACGCAGCGCCGTCATGCCTGGTCCCTCCTCTTTGTGTGGTTCCTTGTGTATCCAGTATGACATTGCCTGGGAGCGTTTGCAAGGATAGGAGGCGCTATTCCAGGGACGCCAGCCGGGTCAACAGTTTATTCATGCCCTGCCAGAGGGTCTGCTGCATGGCCAGCACTTCTTCCATATCCACCGGATACACGCGGCCCGTTTCATGGGCATGCCGGGCAATCTGGTTGAGGTTATTGCTGCACCGGCGCAGCAGGGAAACCATCTCCTTGAGCTCCGGCAGCTCCAGCTTCACCACATACCCGTCCAGAGCCATTTTCCGTAGAAAAGACTGCATGTTCCGCGTACCCAACAAAGCCATTCTCTGGCGGATCAGCTCCTTCTCCGCCTCCGTGACGCGGAAAATCACCTGATGTTCCCGAACCCGGTTGGCCATGCTCACCTTTCCCTTTCCACGGAGCGCTTGACGCCTGGGCTGCGGGGCGGCTGATACGCCCGAAGCTGATTGAGGAGCGAGGGCCGTTCCTGCGCCAGCGCAGCCTTCCGCGTCAGAGAAATGAACCCGTCCAGCACCGCGGGATGGCTCTGCACGGCGAACCGTGACCGGTGATCCCATCCCATCGTTCCGCCTTCTGGAATGGGAAAGGTTCTAGCCCACGCCACATTGTCCGGGGAGAAGCGGCCGTCCCATGCCTTCTGCTGCACGGAGTTGGCCAGGACGTACAGCACACGCTCCGCGCCAAAGGCTTGCAGGACGCGCTCCGCTATGCCTGTCTGCAAGCGCATTCCGTCAAAGCCTTCCCGGATGGCTTCCTCAATGGCGGCCCGGCAGGCAATATTGGCTACGTTGGAGCGGCGAAAGGACTCCAGTTCCCCGCGCTCCCGGGCATAATCCGCCGTCTGCCGGTACAGTGGAATCCGGCGCATATCTTCCATTAAAAATCAACCTCTCTTTCCGTTGGTTTCGTCTGTTTTTCCGGGCTGTGCGGCGCATGACGCAGGCGTTCCAGCACCGAAGCGCGCTCCGGCTCGTTCTCCTGGCGCGACGCATGACTGGAATCCATGTTCAGCGCAGCGTCCAGCTCGGACAGACGCTGACTTTTTGCCTGCAGCTCTTCCTCCTGGGGGAAGGGCTTTTCAATTTCCGCTTTCGCGGCTTCCATCTGCTGCAGCAGGTTCTGCAACTGGTTGTTTGCGGCGTCAATCCGCCGGGGAATGGCGTCCAGGGCGTTCTCCATGCGGATCAGGTTGCCCCGGGCGTCCGTGCCCAGCTCCACGGGGTGCGACATGGCTCCCCGCAGGGTGAGCAGCATGCGGTTTCCAAAGGGATCAAAGGACAGCGTCATCCGCAGGGTCCGGTAGGTTCCCAGCTCCACATCCTTATCCTGCGCGCCCTTGCAGGCTTCCAGAATCGCCTGGCCTGCGGCATCCCTGTCCGTCAGTAAGCGGCCTTGTATCTCCATGCCCACAAATCCTTTTTCCGGCAGGGGATGCGCGGCCAGTGCCGCTTTGTCCTTTTCCAGCCCGGCGATCACGTCCTTGCAGCGCTCCACTTCCCGGGGATAGGTTTTCAGCAGCTGATCCTCCAGCTGATACCTCCGGCTCATGTGATCCGCCTTGAGCAGGCGCAGCCGTGCCACGCTCACATCCAGGTCCATCTTCTCCCGGATGCGGGCGTCACCGGCGCACAGGGCTTTGATCTCTGCATACGACAGCGCTGTTTCGTCCACGTCTTCACAGGAGCGCACAGGACTTTTGCTGGTCATGATCTGGCTGATGAAAGCCTGCTTGTTTTCAATCGTCTGCCAGAGATAGGCGTCAAAGGTACCCTCGGTGACATAGCGGTAAATATGCACTTCCGGGTTTCTGTTGCCCTGCCGCACAATCCGGCCTGCGCGCTGCTCCAGATCGCCGGGCCGCCAGGGACAATCCAGGTCGTGCAAGGCGATGAGCAGGTCCTGGACGTTGGTGCCCGAGCCCATTTTAGCGGTGGAACCCAGCAGGACGCGCACCTGACCGGAGCGCACCCGGGCAAACAGTTCCTTTTTCTTGGCCTCCGTATTGGCGTCATGAATGAAGGCAATTTCCGCTGCGGGCACGCCCATGCCGGTCAGCTTGGCGCGAATGTCATCGTATACGTTGAATGTTCCGTCCTCGCCCTTGGGGGTGGATATGTCCGAGAAAATAAGCTGCGTGAGCTTGCCTTCCCGGCCCTCGCGCCAGATGCGGTAAACGTTCTGCACGCAGGCGTTGACCTTGCTGTGGGGATCGTCCGGCAGCAGCGGGTTGATCAGCCGCTGGTCCAGACCCAGCTTGCGCCCGTCGCTGGTGTCGGGTAGGATACCGGCGAGGTAGCAAAAGCCCCTTTTCCGTTATCCCCCCTCGGAACCGGACTTGATACTTTCGCATCATCCGGCTCCCCAGTAATTTCATTTCAAGAACGTATATTTAATGTTCCATTGTGGATAGCTGTGTGGCATTCCCGACATACCACCAGCGTTTTTCTCTGCCGCGCAGCCATAATCTGAACCCAAACCGGCGGCGCTGACTTACCTTTGGTCTTTAAGTCCGCTAGCTTGCGGATATGATGTACTTCAATATCTTTGCTGCTTCCACATAACTCACAAGTATCTGCTGTCAACCGCTTAATGAGTTCTGTACGCCCTCCATATACCTTGTAGGGCGTATCCTCTATGACAGCTTTACGCTTATGGGCAAGTGAAATTCCTCCCCAGGTAGCCACCAATGGCTTTTTCCCAGGGCGTTCTACAACCACTTGCAGGCAGTGTACAGTTTTTCCGCTTGTGCTTGTGGTCGTAGTTTTATACTTTGCCTTTTGCTTTTTGATAGATGACCGATGTTTGCAAGCCAAGGTTTTCAGCAGAGAGGTTTCCATTGTCCAGTAGAGTTTGGAAAACCAGGATAGGTTTTGAGCCAGAACATAGTATTGTACCAACCCTCTATATTCCTGCTGAAACCTTTGGACAATAGAGAAATCATCATCGTGAAGCAACGCATTTCTGTGGGTCACTTTCCCATATCGCATGAACGACCTGCATTTATCCTCAATTACCCTTGCTGGAACAAGCAATGCAATAGCGCCATTAGCGCCTCTGCGCCCTTTGGGGTCGATGTAATCGTTGCACCGCTGCGCCTTAATTTCATAACCGAGGAATTTTGCCGCTTGACTGCTGGCACTGGTAATCAAGGTCTTTTCCTCTGACAGTTCTAAGTGAAGCTCTTGCTTTAAGAAACCGTGCATTTCTGCTTTGATTTTCTCTGCATCGGCTTTTGAACCGGTGAATCCGATGAGGAAATCGTCAGCATACCGAACATAGCGGCATCTGCGATAGTTCTCGTCATAAGGGTCAACCGAGGGAATACCACGTCGTTCTACTTCAAGTCTGTGGGCAGTTTGAATATCACCACGCTTTCTTGCTTTACTGATTTCAGCATTCATCCGACTATACACAGGATTCGCCTTTTGCCGCTTCCCCCGTGTGTTATTAGGAATCAGAACTTTCTCAATCCATTGGTCAAACTCATTGAGGTAAATATTTGCCAGAAGTGGACTGATAACGCCACCCTGCGGAGTTCCGCTGATTGTCTGATTAAACTTCCAGTCCTCCAAATATCCGGCTTTTAGCATATTAGATACCAGGCGGATAAATCTGCCGTCATGGATATTTTTCTCAAGTATTTTCAGCAGAACAGCATGGTCTATTGTGTCGAAGTATTTAGAAATATCCCCTTCGATAAACCAGCGTGTTCCTTTCCATACTTGAATTTCCTGCAAAGCCGTGTGGCATCCCCTGTTGGGCCGGAATCCATGAGAATGTGTGCTGAATTGCGGTTCATAGTACGCTTCCAAAATCTCGCGCATCACTTCCTGCAATAACTTATCTCCCCATGTTGGAATGCCCAGGGGACGCTTCTTCCCGTTTTTCTTTGGGATATATTCACGTCTTGCCGGTTTCCACTGATATTTTTCTTCTCTGAGAAGTTCAATCATCCTATCAATTTTCTGAATTGACATTCCATCAACCGTTTCTTCAGTGACACCTTTTGTCAATGCTCCGTTATTCGGGTATAACTTTGCATAGGCGTTTAGATAAAATTCACGGTTGAATAAGAGCTTATAAACTCTCTCGATAGGTTTGTGCTGTTTTCCACGTTCTTGAATGACTGTTAAAATAGTTTTGGCTGTACGCATCTCACGCACCTACTCCTTTCTAACAAATCGAAATTACCTGCCGTCCTTCGCCATGTGAGCGGCTTTCCCGCTTCCGATTTTACGGCTATCCCTGTCATTTCAGGGTTCTCGGACTACTATGACGGCTCCGTGACCATGGGGGTCTCCCCCTTTAGGCCATCCTGCCATTCGTCAAAAGTGTACGTTTCGAGCATCCCGTAGGTCCCTCGTTCGTTCCTTTATTCCCGTTCACTACGGGCTCTTTCACTGCAAAAAGTTACTCGCCCAAAATCAACAACAGCGAGCATACAGTGACACCGGTATCAGTCGCTTTCCGGTGGGCGATGCTTTGCACCAAGTCAGAACTGAGGTTCAGGCAGTTTAGCTTTAACCATAGGACGCGGAACTTGCGGAGCGTCAAGACCTTGCGACTGGTCCCTTATCCGCTTTACCAACATGCGATTGTCCCCTTTGAGTTTCCTCGCCAGGTAGGTTGGTCGTTCCCATTATTCACTTTTAATAATGTCCCCCTGCGGGGGAGATACACTTTTGCGCGTAGCAGCGCACGATTTTGAGCATGTTGTCCTCCTTGGGATCGACGTTTCCGGCGTGCACCGCCGAGGCGCGTTCCGACAGCGCCTGCACCATCTCCTGCTGGTAGGCGGAGGGCTTGACGGCAATGGTTTCATAGCAGGCTTTGGGCGTGGGCAGGTGAAGCTGATCGGCAGTCTTGATGTCCGCAACCTCCTTGAACAGCGCAATAAGTTCCGGGAGGTTGAAGAATCGCGCAAATCGCGTGCGGGCACGGTAGCCGGTGCCCTCCGGGGCCAGCTCGATGGCCGTGACCGTTTCCCCGAAGATGGAAGCCCAGGCGTCGAAGTGCGTGAGTCCATTGCGTTGGAGCGTGCCGTATTGCAGGTAACGCTGCATGGTGTACATCTCTGTCATGCTGTTGGATACCGGGGTCCCCGTGGCAAAGATGACGCCCTTGCCGCCGGTAAGCTCATCCATATAGCGGCATTTGGCGAACATGTCGGAGGACTTTTGCGCATCCGCGGTGGAAAGCCCCGCCACATTGCGCATCTTGGTGAAAAGGAACAAGTTCTTGTACAGATGCGCTTCGTCCACATAGAGCCTGTCCACGCCCAACTGTTCAAAGGTGACGACGTCATCCTTGCGCTCCGCAGCCGTGAGCTTTTCCAGACGGCTTTCCAGCTGCTTTCTGGTGCGCTCCAGCTGCTTGATGGTGAACTGCTCCCCATGATTGCGCTTGAGTTCCTCAATGCCCTGAACAATTTCGTCGATTTGCTCCCGCAAAAGCCGCTGTTGCCGCTCCTGACTGATGGGAATGCGCTCGAACTGGCTGTGCCCGATGATAATGGCGTCATAATCGCCGGTGGCGATCCGGGCGCAGAACTTCTTGCGGTTGTGGGTCTCAAAGTCCTTTTTCGTGGTCACAAGGATATTGGCGGAGGGATAGAGCCGCAGAAACTCCGAAGCCCACTGCTCGGTCAGGTGGTTTGGCACAACAAAGAGGGATTTCTGGCACAGCCCCAGACGCTTACTCTCCATGGCGGCAGCCACCATTTCAAAGGTTTTGCCCGCGCCTACTTCGTGCGCCAGCAGCGTATTGCCGCCATACATCACATGGGCGATGGCGTTCAGCTGATGCTCCCGCAGGGTAATGGACGGGTTCATGCCGCCAAAAACAATATGGCTGCCGTCATACTCGCGGGGGCGGGTGGAGTTCATTTCCTCGTTGTACTGGCGCACCAGAGCTTGACGGCGCTCCGGGTCTTTCCAAATCCAGTCCTTGAAAGCATCCCGGATAGCCTGCTGCTTTTGGGCTGCCAGCGTGGTTTCCTTGGCGTTCAGCACCCGGCGCTCCCTGCCGTCTGCATCCTCTATGGTGTCGTAGATACGGACATCCCGCAGGTTCAAGGAATCCTCCAAAATCTTGTAGGCGTTGGCACGGCTGGTTCCGTAGGTGGTATAGGCTGCCACATTGTTCTGACTGATGGAGCTTTTGCCGGTGATCTGCCACTCCGCCGTAAACGGGGTGTAGTTGACCTGGACATTCCGCTGCATATAAAACGGGGTATCAAAGGTCTCATACATAAACTGCTGGATGTACTCTTTGTCGATCCAGGTAGCACCCAGACGCACCTCAATCTCCGACGCATCCAGGTCTTTGGGCTGGGCAGCGGTAAGGGCCTCCACATTGACTGCAAAGGAAGGGTCCTGCTGTGCGGCCCGCTGTGCCTGACGCAGCTTGCGCCGCACATTGCCGGACAGGTATTCGTCGGCTGTTACATAATGGGGAGTGCCGTCTTTCTCCAACTGCCCAGGTACACGGAAGATCACGCCTTGCAGCTCGGCGGCCAGTTCGTCGCTGGTCTTGCCGGTCAGCTCCGCCATATACGCCATATCGACACAGGCTTTTTCGGAAATTGATACGGCCAGAGCTTCACTTGCGGTATCCACAGTGTCCACCGCCTTGTGGGGCTTGATGGTGCGCTTGGTGAACATATCCGCCTTGCGCTCCAGCTTGCCGTCCTCGTCAATGACTTCCAGCGCGCAGAGCAGATAGTAGCTGGAATCATCAGCAAAGGCCAGCCGGTTCGCCCGGTCATTGATAAGGCCATATTTTGCAGAGAAGCTGTCATAGAGCCGGTTCAGTTCGGCCTGTTTATCCTGGATGGCGCTGTCCGGTGTGGCGGTGTCCATTTGTAGATCAATGAGCTGCTGGACACATTCTCGCAGCCCCACCAGCCCCTTCACACGGGCTTCGGCGGTGGCATTCAGGTTAGGCCGTACCATACGGCTGTTTTCACGGTAATACACATCGCCGTCCACAACGGTGTAGGAGTAATTTTTCACATTGGGGTCAGCAGGGATAGAAGTGTCGATGGCTTCGCCCTCGCCCAGTTCCGGCAGCTCGGCCTCCTGGTAGGTACCGCGAATGTACTTCACGGCATCATGCAGCTGATCGACAAGCTCCAGCCCCTCGATGGGGTTCACGGTGTAGTCTATGCCGTGAGCGGTGCTTTCCGGCTCCTGTCGGCCCAGTACCATTTCCGGGTGGTCCAGGAAATAGCGGTTGATGGCAAAGCCGTCCTCGGTCTGTCCGGTCTGCGTCCACTCCGGCACAATATCCAGCGGGCGATCCCGCTTTTGGAGGAAGATGATGTCCGAAACCACCTCGGCACCTGCGTTCTTTTTGAAAGCGTCATTGGGCAGACGGATGGCCCCCAGCAGCTCGGCGCGCTGAGCAAGATACCGGCGCACGGTGGAATCCTTGGCGTCCATCGTGTAGCGGCTGGTGACAAAGGCCACCACGCCACCGGGACGAACCTGATCCAGAGCCTTGGCGAAAAAGTAGTTGTGAATGCTGAAATTCAGCTTGTCATAGGCTTTATCCCGAACCTGATACTGGCCAAACGGAACATTGCCCACCGCCAGATCGTAGAAATCCCGCCTGTCGGTGGTCTCAAACCCGGCCACGGTGATGTCGGCCTTGGGATAGAGCTGCTGGGCAATCCGCCCGCTGATGGAATCCAGCTCCACGCCGTACAGACGACTGTTTCGCATTTCCTCCGGCAGCATACCGAAGAAATTGCCCACACCACAGGACGGCTCCAGGATGTTGCCGGTCTCAAATCCCATGCGGCCCACAGCCTCGTAAATCGCTTTGATGACCGTAGGGCTGGTGTAGTGCGCGTTGAGGGTGGAACCTCTGGCGGCAGCGTATTCCGACCGGGTCAGCAGCTCCTTCAGCTGGGCATATTCCTTGCTCCAGCTTTCCTTGTCGGGGTCAAAGGCATCGGCAAGGCCGCCCCAGCCCACATACCGGGAAAGGATTTTCTGCTGTTCCGGCGTTGCCTGCCCGGTGGTTTCCTCCAGGTATTTCAGCAGCTTGATTGCCTCGACATTGGCCTGGAACTTGGCCTTGGGGCCGCCTTCGCCCAGGTGATCGTCAGTGATATGGAAATTCTCGGCGCTGCGGCGCAGATTGGCCTTATATTCCTCATAAGAGGCTTCCTCGGCAGCTTTGACATTGGGGAAGGTCTGCCACTCGCCGTTTACCTGAATGGAAACGGGGTGTTCGTCCAGCACTTCATCCAGAGTTTTTTCTGGCTCTGTGGCAGGCGTGGGCGGCTCTGGTTCCTGCTCCAAATGCTGACGGATTACTGAAATCGGTTCCACCCGGAAGATGGGGAATCCCACCGCATTTGCAAAGGTCACATCTTGAAGTTCCACCCGGCCAATATCCGGCTCCAACTTGCTGACCCGGAAAGTGCGCCCATCCAATGCAAAGGTGGTCTCGCCGGGAATTAGGTTGTGACGGGCATACTCAGCATCAGAAAGCGGTTGGTTCGACTGCTCCTGTTCTTCAGCGGCAATCTGCTCCACATCCGCCATCACGCGCTGAATGAATGGGTCATTGTCCAGCTTTTCTTCGTCCACCAGCTCGCCATTCACAATGCCGCGCTCGGCCAGCGCATCCCGGATGGCGATGGGGTCGATGTTGTCAAACCGGTCCTGTTCCGCTTCGGTGTAGAACCGATCCTCCTTGATGAGCTGGGCAATCCTGCGCTGCACCTTGGGCCAGGGCAGCTCAATTCCCTCCGGACTTCCGGCGCGGATCACAAACAGGCTCTTGCTGTCACTGCCGCTGTATTCCTGAGCCAGCCATGCGGCGGTATCTTTTTCCCGTCCATGCTTTTCCATGTAGCGGACAACAGCGTGTTTGCTCTGAATATCACCATTCCATGCACGGATGGCATCATCAATATCATCCTGTGAGAGAGGACGCAGCATTTCATGGAGCCGTGGATAGGTCTCGTCAATAATTTCCCGGTGCAGGCGCTGACGGAACACCAGCACATCGGAATAGAGCCGAATCAGCTCCAAATCACTGGAGCCAAGGATGGCACGACGAATCGCGGCATTGCCCTCAATCACAGCATTTTCGCGGTCGCTGTGACCGCAGGCATTGCGGTATGGCACATCCTCCATAACAGCGGCAAGCACAATGGGCTTGTATTTCTCATGCAGCTCCCGGATCGTAGGGGCTGCTGCTTCGGTCTCCTGGAACACTCTGATTCCGTCTGCGCCAAACTCCGCTTCCTGAGCGTCGATGGCCTGTTCCGCCTCATGGTCGATGGAAGGCATGGAATATTCCTGACGCTCCCTGCCGCCCTCCGGGACAGCGGAAATGGTCACATCATGCCGATCCCGCAGCTGTTCCACAACCTGTTCCAGCCGGTTTGCCGGAAAGCCGCACATTTCCACACGGCCACCGCCGGAGATAGCGCGGGTTGTAAGGTTGAATCCCAGCTCCGCAGCGGCGGTTTTGGCATCCTCGCCGTACAGCTCAAAGAAATCGCCCATTTGATACAAAACCATATCATCCGGGTGACGCTCCTTGACCCCGTTGTATTCCCATATCTCCGGGGTCGGCTGCTGGGCTTGCAGGGCATCTTCTTCCGCCAGGGCCTTTTCTTCCTGGATTTTGTCGTACTCCGCCTGTTCCTGTTCGGTGAGATAGCGGCCCTTTTGAATCAGATCGGTAATCCGCTTGGCGACTTTCTCCCATGTGAAATGCACATCCGGGCAGCCATCCTTTTTGTAGTGCAGACCTTTTCCATCGTGATCTTCCCAGCTGCCCCCAGCGCCGGACAGGGCGTGAGAGTGGCCGCCAGTGCCGTACTCATTCTTGAGAAAATCCACCTTTTCTTTGTCCGTATGGGGGTTCTGGAAAAAGGTGAAAATCCGGCCTTTACCACTTTCAAATCCGCTGCCTCTGGTCATGGCTGCGTCGATCTCGTCCTCTGTGATGAACTGCTTGACCGCAGGTACTTCCATCAGCTGAGAGGTAAAGGCAGTGCGGGGCAGGGACAGGTCTTTCAGGTTTTCCCAAATCTCTCTCGGTTTGTGGT
>OLSM01001220.1_pt1 | contig 19981 bp, 17 predicted proteins | sample 1672721 | NCBI WGS metagenome assembly OLSM01 (sample SAMEA3136717, study PRJEB25190) | human gut metagenome | reverse complement strand
GGGCGCGGTTCCCTCGCGGGCACCCTCGCCCGCAGTGCGCCCGTCATGCTCGCGATGCTCGCGTTGCAGGCGTTCCAGCCATCCCCGATGCTCCTTCTCGGCCTCGGAGAGCGGCATCCAGCCCGTGAACATGGAGGGGAACGTCTTCCACGAGAACGGCGCGATGACGGCGAAGAACACATGAGCCGCCAGGAACACCAGCATGAGGGCGGCGGCGATGTCGTGTATCCAGAACATGACGTCCATGAGCCCGTCGGGCAGCGCGAGGAACACGTGAGCCGCCGCTTTGAACAGGCCGCTCACCACCAGCAGCACGGCCGTGACCACGGCCATGACGTAGGCGGCCTTCTCGCTTTCGAAGTACTTGTCCTCGGGCGGCATCGTGAACTTCTTTATGCCTATGAGCAGGCTGTAGTGGCGGACGGTGTAAGATACGACGTTCTTCGTGGGCAGGTGCTCGCGCAGCCGCCACTGCGACACGATCGTGTTGCCCAGGTAGTAGAACGTCCCGAACAGGAACACGACCGCGGCCACGAAGTGCACGTTCTGCCAGACGATGGCCGCCGGGCCGTCGTCGACGAACGCGGGGGTGAACCGCAGGCCCAGGATGATGCCCGAGACGAGGCAGACGGTCGTGCCTGCGGCGTGGGCCCAATGGGAGATGCGCGCGGGGGCGTCGTGGCGAAATACCCGGTCGCCGGCTAAGAAGGGGTCCGTCCTCTTGGTGAACGCGGAGAGGAGCAGACCGAGGAACGGCGCCAGGGCGACGAGCCAGGGCGCTTGGTCGAACCAAGGCATGGGGCTTCCTTTCGACGTGCTTCGCCCGGCCCCGGGAGGGGGCTTGGCGAAAATCGATGCGGGGGTGGGGTCTGAACGCGCCTAAGGAGGCGCACGGCGCGATTAGACCTTGTAGGAGGTGAGCACGAGCGGAGCCATGGGGACCTCTTCCTGTCGCGGGTTTTCCGTTGCTCGCGAGCTGGCACTTCGTGATGCCATGCCTTTAAGATACCGTTGGCGCCCTGTTGACCGGAAGAGTCGACGGCGGGTGGCTCTGCGTCGATACGCGAGCGGAAGGGCCGTGAAGCCAGCGGCGTCCCCGTGCCGGCGAGCGGAAGGCGGCCCCGCAACCTTTTCCGTGCTCTTACTGCTCCCGCCTGTGGTTACCGTGCGAAATGAATGCGAAAGCAGCAGGGGGGAGGGGTGTTTTCTAATTGCTAGATCGTTTATGTTCTGTTACCATCTTGATGCAGAACACGAATGATCCTGTGCGCTTCGGCGCTTCGACGTTTACCAGATAGGTTCGAGATATGAGCGTGGCGACTCCCGCAAAAGATTCGCTCGACGGACGCACCTCCGCGCCCGCGGATCGCCCTGTCTCCGTGGTCGCGGCTTTCCCTGCCGCTGAGGCCGATCGCCTGAAAATGCCCCACGGGGGGGGGCGCTCTGAGAGAGGGTGCCACGAGCGGCGCATCGAACCTTGCCGGCTAAGCCGGCGCTCCTTCGAATCACCTTCAATTTCATCGACTGAGGCCGCGGGCGAGGCTGCCCGCGGCCTTCGCATGCCCGCATCCACGGGCTGGCACGTGCTGCAGGTGGCGCCCGGCCAGGAGCGGTCGATGGCCGAGCGTGTTGCGAGCCTCGTCGGCCCGGACCTCTTGCGCGACTGCTTCCCGTTGCGCTACCAGCTGCTCAAGAAGCAGCAGGGGACGTGGCGCCTCGTGACCGAGGTCATGTTCCCCGGCTACGTGTTCCTGTCCACCGGCGACATCGACGCCGTGCGCGAGCGCCTGAAGCTGTCCACCTCCTTCGCGCGCCTTCTAGGCGCGGGCGACGCCATCTTCTCCCTCACGTCCGAGGAGGCGGCCTTCGTTTCCGAGTTCGGGGGCGCGGATCACGTGGTTGGCATGTCCCAGGGCGTGATAGAGGACGGGCGCACCGTGGTGCGCAGCGGCCCCTTGCGGGGGAGGGAGGGCCTCGTCCGCAAGATCGACCGCCACAAGCGGGTGGCGTACCTGGACGTAGGGCTGCTCGACCAGGCGCGGGTGCGGGTGGGGCTCGAGATCACCAGGAAGACGTGATGAGGGGGACTTGACCCGCAGCAACGTAGTTTGTTGCGAGGAGGCCGATCTTGGCGCGCCGCGCGTGCCGCACCGGCCTCCCCGCAGGAAACTGCAAGCGCCTCGCAAGGGGCGCGAACCTTTTCCGACATACCTTGATGCGCGAAAACGATGCCACGTGTGCGTTTCGGCCAGCCTCTTGGGAATGAATAGCCGTCGCGAAGCTTGAAGCGGCATGCCCCGCGCCCGAGAGGGCCAAGGGGCGAAGCCGTGGCCTCGCGCAGTCGACCCGAGATGGCGCGAGGAGGTGTGCGTATGTGGTATGTGGTCCAAACGATGGCCGGGCGGGAGTTCGCCGTCCAGCGCCAGATCGAGCAGTTCGCGAGCGATGACGTGCTCGACGAATGCTTTGTCCCCCAGTACGAGGTGCAGAAGCACCTGCGCGGAGAGTGGCGCACCTGCACCGCCGTGCTGTTCCCCGGCTACCTGATCGTGGTGAGCGATCGCATCGCCGAGCTGCAAGCGCAGCTGAAGCAGATCCCCCAGTTCGCGAGCGTCTTGAACAACGACGGCATGTTCATTCCCCTGGAACCGCACGAGGTGGCCTGGATCGACGCGTTCACCGAGAAGGAGCACCGCGTGATAGGCATGTCGGAAGGCGTGATAGAAGGCGACCAGATCGTCGTCCTGAAGGGCCCGCTGGTGAACCGCACCGGCTGGATCAGGAAGATCAACCGCCGCAAGCGCACTGCGTACCTGGAGATAGAGATGTTCGGCAGGACGATCCAAACGAAGATCGGCCTGGAGATAGTACGGAAGCGATAAGGACAGGGATGGCCCGGTAGGGCGAACATGGAAGACGTGCTTGACAACGAAATAGAGATGGATGAGGTGCTGGAGATGGGGTCGGGTGCTATCGGGTACGATGAGGCGATCGAGAGCCCCGTCCCACGAGGTGCCCTTAAGGTGCTGCTGCCCGGCGACGACGTCATGGGGCTCGAGGAGCACAAGGTGGGTGGCGGGCCGGACTACCGCTGCCACCGTGCTGTGTCTTCCTCCCGGCGAACGGATGGTGTTCGCTATCCGGCTTTCGGCGCCATGGACTACTTGGGCCGTCGACAGGCGGTGACGTAGGCATGAGCGAAGCGCAAACTGCCGCGAGCATGGATGGCGGAGGGGCTATTAAGCTTTCCGAAGCTGACTTGGACAAAGAAGAAACGCAGGAGGCTGCCGTCGAAGGCGAATGGAGCTATCACCGCGGTTACGCCTTTGACGTGGGAGCCGAGGAAACTGCTAGCCCTAGCAGCGCTGCACGCGCCAAGAGGATCCGCGCGGAGATCGGCGACGAGCCACTGACGGGCATCGAGAGCCGACCGGTCTACTGTGCTATCAAGCGCGCCTTCGACATCGTTTTCAGCGCCGCCGTGCTGATCTGCTTCTGCTGGCTGTTTGCCATTATTGCCATCGTTATCAAGATCGATGATCCGAAGGGCCCGGTGCTGTTCAAACAGGAACGTGTAGGGAAGGACGGCAAGACCTTCACCATGCACAAGTTCCGCACTATGTGCGTGGATGCGGAGGATAAACTGCCGGAGTTGCAAGCCCTCAATGAAAAGGATGGCCCAGTCTTCAAGATTGCCCGGGATCCCCGCAACACTCGCGTGGGACGTGTTCTGAGAAAGGCCTCACTTGACGAAACCATCCAATTTTTCGATGTTTTAACTGGGAAAATGTCCATCGTAGGCCCGCGTCCGGCTTTGCCGAAGGAAGTGGCAACATACGACGACTATCAACGCCAACGTTTGCTGGTGAAGCCGGGCATCACCTGCTATTGGCAGACCCGTCGCAACCGCGACACCGTCACTTTTGACGAATGGATCGACCTTGACCTGCTCTACATCAAGAAGTGCAGTGTCTGGAGCGACTTTAAACTCATTATTCAGACCGTCGGCGTCGTGCTGACAATGCAGGGAAGCTAGCGGTATGTAATGCAAATAATCCTTCTCTCCGGTGGATCGGGAACACGTCTCTGGCCGCTCTCCAACAACTCCAGAAGCAAGCAGTTTCTTAAAGTCCTGCGCAACTCCAATGGTAAATCGGAGTCTATGGTGCAGCGTACATACAGGAAGATTTCCTCTGTCGCTCCGACGGCAAAAATCACTATCGCTACGTGCGCCACCCAGGTGCAGTCAATCGCGATGCAGCTCGAAGACAGCTGCGATGTGGTAGTCGAGCCCGAGCGTAGGGATACGGCGTCCGCTATCATGCTTGCTTGTGCGAACCTGGCTTACAGAAAAGGCGTTTCGCCAGATGAGACCGTAGTCGTAATGCCTATTGATACCTACGCGGATGATGGCTACTACGCAACTCTCTTAAAACTTGATTTTACGGTACAACAAGACGTCGCTGAACTTACGCTTATGGGCGTGAAGCCTAGTTTTCCTTCAACGAAGTACGGTTACATCGTTCCGACCACTTCAAAAGACGCTGTGCAGAAGGTATCCACTTTTCAGGAAAAGCCGGCTAAGGAGATGGCGCAGGAGCTTATCGAAAAAGGCGCTCTGTGGAACTGCGGCGTGTTTGCTTTCAAGTTGCGGTACATGGTGGACATATTGTCCGTATATACCGATATCAAAGACTTTGATGAGCTTGTTGCCCATTACTCAGACTTGCCCAAGAATTCCTTCGACTATGAGGTGGTCGAGAAGGCTGAATCGGTAGCTGTGGTTCCTTGTGACGCCAGCTGGAAAGACTTGGGCACCTGGAATACCTTGTCTGAGGAGATGGCCGACAACTATTCTGGCCGTGCGGTTATCGATGAGAAAACCTGCGAAAAATTGCACGTGATTAATGAAACCGGGTTGCCGTTAGTCGTAGCTGGCATCAGCGATGCTGTGGTTATTGCAACGCATGACGGAATTCTTGTTTCGGGTAAGCAGGAAAGCGCCTACATAAAGAAACAGGTTGAAGAAGCTGCCGCCAGTCGTCCGATGTACGAGAGCCGCCGTTGGGGCGAATATAGAGTTATAGACGTTGGCCTATACCCAGACGGCAATAAGGCTCTGACAAAAGAGTTGATCATTGGTGCTGGAAAGCAGCTGAGCTATCAGCTTCATGAGTGCCGAAGCGAAATATGGACCATTGTGAGCGGTAGCGGGCAAGTGGTTTTAGACGACGTTGTTGCAGATGCGAAATGCGGCGACGTGATTCAAGTCGCTAAAGGAGTCAAGCATTCAGTGAGAGCTTTCAGGGATCTGCACGTGATAGAAGTGCAGCTCGGCGATGTCCTTGAAGAGGAAGACATCCGGCGATTTGGGAATTACTGGGACGATTAGCCGCTAGGCCGGTTTTGAAAGGAAGCGTAAATGAACATTAGCATTTTCGGTCTAGGCTATGTTGGCTGCGTGGGAGCAGCTTGTTGCGCAAAGCTGGGACACCACGTTATTGGCACGGATCCTGTTGAGAACAAAGTGAACCTTATCAACGAAGGTCGCGCCACCATAATCGAGGCTGAAATCGATGACTTGGTGAAAGAGGCGCACGAAGCCGGCAGGCTGGAAGCTACCACTGACGCTGACTATGCCGTTGTTAACAGTGACATATCCTTCATTGCCGTGGGAACACCTTCAACGCCGCAAGGCCACTTGAAACTCGACTACATCTTTGAAACTGCGCGGCAGATCGGTGAGGCGATTGCGAAGAAGGACGATTTTCATGTGGTCGCAATCCGTTCAACTGTGCTGCCGGGAACCAACGCCAATGTGGCTCGAATCATCGAGGAAGCTTCCGGCAAGAAGGAAGGCTCCGGCTTTGCGATGGTCTCCAACCCTGAATTCCTCCGCGAAGGAACGGCCGTCAAGGATTATCTGAATCCGCCCCTGAGCCTTGTGGGCACCGCTAGCCCTAAGGCTGAGCAAATGATGCGCGAGCTTTACAAGGACATTCCCGCTGAATTTATTACTACCGACGTTCCTGTGGCAGAAATCATGAAGTATGTGAACAACACATACCACGGCCTGAAAATCGTCTTTGCGAACGAGGTTGGCAATATATGCAAAGCTTTGGACATCGACTCCCATAAGGTCATGGAGATCTTCTGCAAGGACGAGCAGCTCAACATCAGCCCCTGTTATTTCAAGCCGGGCTTTGCCTACGGCGGCAGCTGCCTTCCCAAGGATTCTAAGGCCCTGCGTACCTTGGCACACGACAACTATATTGACGTCCCAGTGATAAATGCCATCAACCCGTCAAATGAGCTCCAGAAGCAGCGGGCTTTGAAAATCATTGAGTCCAAGGGCCGTCGCAAAGTCGGCATCCTGGGCCTCAGCTTCAAGAGCGGCACAGACGATCTGCGTTGCAGCCCAATCGTCGATGTTATCGAAGGCTTGCTGGGCAAGGGATACCAGGTAAGCATCTACGATAGGAACGTGAAGGTTTCCAGCGACACCAACACGAACAAAGACTTCATCATGTCCAAGATTCCCTTCATGTATGAGTTCGTGACCGATGACCTCGATGCCGTTTGTTCTGGATCGGACGTTCTGGTCGTAACCAACAAAGAAAAGGAATTCTCTGACATCCCTCAGCAGTATCCTGGCAAAGCCATCGTTGACTTGGCTCGTATGTGGGACAGCTTGGACTATGAAGGCAACTATGAAGGCATTAGCTGGGGCAACATCAACAGCAACGCCTCCCAAGCCGAAGCCATTGAAACTGATATGGCAAAGACCGAGTTCTAGGGACTTTACGACGTGGTAGGCATCAAATGGTTGGTAAATAGGCTGAAGGCGATGAGTCCTGCTGAAATTGCATGGAGGCTTCAGCAAAAGAGCCTGCAGAACAAAGAGAAGAGGCGATTCGCAGATTCGCGCGTAAGCGCCTGCGGCGAAGTGCTTTCTTCCAAGTATGCCAGCCTCAAGTTTTATGCCGCGGCGCTCCATCTGAATTTGGAGAATACTAGCTATGGCTTGAATGAGGATATCAACCTGCTGGGGTTTAAATACGAGGACTTCAAGGGCAAATGGCATGCTGGCTTCCAGACGGAGAACGAATGGCCACAGCAATTCGCCTATTCGCTGGAATACAGGCAGCGAGACGAAATAGGCGACGCAAGAACGAACTGGGAATTGAACAGGCACTTCCAGTTCGCCATTCTCGCAAAGAACTACAGGGCCTCGGGGGACGAGCGATATCTTCATGATTTGAAAGACCAGCTTAACGATTGGGATAAGCAGAACCCTTTCCTGGTTGGCATCAGCTGGACAAGTGTTATGGAGCTGGCGATCAGGGCGATCAATTGGATGTACACCTTGGCGTTCCTGGAGGATGTGGACGAGCTAGAGCTGAAGAGAAAGCTTGCGGTCGGCGCAATCAACATGGTCGACCACATCGAGCAGCATAGGAGCCGATTCAGCTCTGCGAACAATCACCTGCTGGTAGAGGCTGCCGCTATAGGCATCGCTGGGTTCGCATTTTCGTATAAGCCGTGGGTGACGTTGGCCATTGAGATATTGACGGAGGAGCTCGAGCGCCAGAACTACGGCGATGGCGTCAATAAGGAGCTCAGTCTTCACTATCAGGTTTTCGCGATGGAGGCCTACGCCCTTGTCGGCAATCTGCTTCTTAAAAACGGAGGGTCCATCCCAGTCGAATGGGCTTCCATGCTGAAGAAGCAGTGTCGCTACGTGTCGGACTGCCGCGGGGCTTTTGGCGAAGTGGTCGTTTTTGGAGACGACGACGAGGGAAAAATCCTGGATCTGGTTGGAAAAGGAGCAGACCGGTATGCCTACATCCTCCAGTTCATGAGCACGCTGCTCGACGAGCGCTATGACGCGATGGAGCAAACCGATGAAACCCTGCATTGGCTTTTCGATGAGAGCGAGATTGGTGGGGCTAAGCGTAAACCGCTCTACGACAACGCCCATAATGCCTGCTACAGGGAGGGCGGCAACACCATTCTCAAGAGTCGCGACGGGCGCATTCTTATAGGAATCGACCATGCTGCCTTGGGCTTTGGAAGCATTGCCGCTCACGGTCATGCAGACGCCCTGAGCTTTCAAATGTTTGTAGATGGGAGTCCGGTCTTCATCGACCCTGGCACATATATCTACCATTGCAATCTGCCCATGCGCAACAGCTTGCGCAAAACGTCAAACCACAACACTGTCTGTGCTGACGGAAAAGACCAGTCGGAAATGCTCGGCGCCTTTCTGTGGGGCCGAAAGGCAAACTGCAAGTTGTTGAGTTACGAGGAGAGAGACGACGGTGGCGTCGAACTCGTTGCAGAGCACGATGGCTATGCGCCGTTGGTTCACCGCCGTACCTTTGAATTTGACGGGCGGCGATTCCTGGCGATCCGAGATGAATTATTTAATGATGCAGGTGATGGCTTTTGTGGGGATGCGATTTTTGCTTGTCCTGAATCTCTTGTTTTAAGCAGGGGGGAAGGAGGGATTGCATTTAAGTTGGGTGATGTGAGCGGGCAAATCGAATCTTCTGGTATCGATCCGTCAGTTGAAAAAGCATCATTTTCTGCAAATTATGGAGTTCTTCAGCCTGGAAAGAAAATTAAATACCGCTTTTCGGGAATTTTGAAATCAACCATAAGGGTGAGTAGTTAAGTATGGCTAATTATTTCCAGTCACTTGAAAAGCGAGCAACCACTCTTCCAGGCATGACTGCCGTTTCAATGCTGCTTGATGCTGCCAAAGTTGCAGGATTGTGTTACGAAGACCTCTCTGCCTATCTATGATTGCCCTGGCCATCGGCTCGGAGGACGAAATTAATGAATAGCGAAAAACTTAAGAACATGTATGAAAATATGCCCAAGGGCATAAAGCATTTGCTGGCCCCATTGTTCGTGCAGGCAATGATTGGAAACCCTCACTATAAAGAGATGCATAAAAGACTCGAGGACTTTGACTGCATGTCTGAGGAGGATCAGCTGGCAATTCAATTTAGAGAATTGAAGAAGCAGTGTGTCTATGCGTACCAGCACACGGAGTATTACAAGGAGCTTTTCGACAGTATCGGATTCAACCCAAAAGACATGTCTTCGTTCGAAGGTTTTGAAAAAGTCCCTCTCATTGACAAATTTATAGCTCAAGAACAGGGAAATAAGCTCTACTCCGATGAAGATATTGATTGTTATGAGGGGCATACATCGGGAAGCACAGGAAAGGTGTTTCGGGTATTGCTCGATCGGGCGTCAATCTATCGCGAGCGTGCCGTGGTTTGCCATTTTATGGAGAAGTTTGGCTACGACGCACGACGAACCAGAACCCTTGCTCTCTGGGGTCATAACAAGGACTCCGATTACTATTATTCGCCTTTGAAAAACGAGATTGTGATTTCGCCGTTTAGGCTTTTCAAGAGCGAAGAATTCGATTCTGTTTGGGGGATCATAGAAGCCTATTCTCCTGAAGTTGTGGCAGGTTATCCCTCTGCTATTTCGGTTCTCTGTGATTTGATCAGGAGAAACAAGAAAAAGCTAGATTTAAAGTTCGTCCTCTTTTACGGAGAAGGTTCGTCAGAGTCTGACCGAAGGCAAGTCGAAGAGGTGCTTCATTGCCCATGCATTACCTACTACGGCCATACCGAGAGATGTGCGTTCCTGGAGAGAGACAGGGATGGCTATAGAATTAATCGACTATACGGATACACCGAGCTGCTCCCAACCGATGAATCGGATGTGTTTAGGATTGTGTCCACGGGTTTTCTGAGCAAGAAAATGCCTCTGGTAAGGTATGCGACTGATGATTATGTCGTAATTGATAAGAATGGCCATATGGAGGTTCGTGGTCATACGACGTCGGAAGCTAGAATCATTGCAAAGAATGGCGCACGCATATACAAGGGAACAGTTTCACCGCATTCCGGCCCCTTTGAAAAGGTGCGCTTGTATCAGTATGTTCAAGATCGCCCAGGCCATGTGTTCTTAGACGTGGTCATGGACGAGCCTTTTGCGGAAGAGGACCGCGATACTCTGGCCGCCTATTTTGAAAGAAAATGCGAAGGCCTCCTAGACATTGAAATTCGTGAAGTCGAGGAGTTGCGAACAAACAAGCGTGGAAAATACGCATGGCTTATTGATGAAATCGATTACTCGAAATACCCGGAGTTCAAAAAGTGAGTGAGCAAAATCGAAAAATTCTAATCATTGTTGAAAACCTTCCCGTTCCTTTTGACACCCGTGTTTGGCAGGAAGCGACGACGCTTGCGGCCAATGGCTACGAAGTTAGTGTGATTTGCCCGAAAGGAAAAGGCGCAACAGCTGAGATGGAAGAGTTAGAAGGTGTTCATATTTACCGGCATGACCTCCCTGAGGCCAATGGCGTTGTCGGGTACGTGCGGGAATACTACGGCGCTCTTAAGGCTCAGCGTGAGCTTGCGGAGATTGTCTATCGGGAACACGGGTTTGACGTCATTCATGGTTGCAACCCGCCCGATGATATCTATATGGTTGCCAAGAAGTTCAAGAGCCGTGGCGTTGACTATGTATTTGATCATCACGACATCTGCCCCGAACTCTTCGAGGCCAAATTCGGAAAAAAAGAAGAGCTTGGCCTTGTAAAAAAGATGCTGTACAAGAGCCAGACCTATCTGGAAAAAAAGACGTACCAGAACGCAAAATTTGCATTTGTGACCAATGAGAGTTACCGGAGCATCGCCATTGAGCGTGGAGGAATGGATCCGAATCGCATAATCGTATTGCGCAGCGGCCCGAAACTTGAGCGCATGCGTATTCAACCTAGCGACGAAAGCATCAAGCGTGGCAAGAAGTATATGGTCGGCTACCTGGGTGTTATCGGGCAACAGGAGGGGATCGAATATCTCTTGGAAGCCGCGAAGATTATCAAGAAAGCCCGAAATGACGTGTTCTGGGGGATTGTGGGAGGCGGGCCGCATCTGGATGCGCTGCGTAAGATGTCGTCCGACATGGGGCTTGACGATTGTGTTGAGTTCACCGGCAGGGTGAGCGATGAAGATTTGCTCCGTTACCTGAACACAGCAGATATTTGCGTGAACAGCGACGAGTTCAATCCTATGAACGACAAGTCGACCATGAATAAGATTTTAGAGTACATGGCCCTTGCGAAGCCGATCGTCCAGTTTGATTTGACCGAAGGTCGGTTTAGCGCTCAGGATGCAAGCCTCTATGCTGAGCCCAACAACCCTGCGAACATGGCAGAGAAGGTCGTCGAGCTCTTGGAGGATCCAGAGCGTCGCAAGACCATGGGCGAATACGGCCGCAACCGGGTTGTGAACGAACTTAGCTGGGGGCATACCAGTCAAGCGCTGCTCGACGGTTATGAGCGCTATTTTGCGGGGGAATTTGATTAGAGATGAAACAAGTTCTCCTTTTGTCGAACAAAGTGCTGCATTATCGAGTCAAGGTCTACAATGACCTCGCGCCGATACTTGAAGAACACGGTTATGCTCTTAGCGTTGCCGGAGATTCGTTTCAGGATGACGTCAATCCTATTAGGTTCGATTGCGTAAAACTTGAATCGCTGAAGGACTGGAAAGCGGCCATTGATGCCAAGAAGCCCGAAGCAGTGATTTTGTTTTTACACCTCAAAGATGGAATCCTGTTTGATGTGATTAGCTACTGCAAAAAACATCAGATAAAGGTCATCTATTGGAACCATGGCATAAACATTGCCGATCCAAATAACATCGTCAAGAACGCAGCATTTCATAGGGTTCATTCAAAGTGCGATGCCCTTATAACGTATATGCCCTGCATGCGGAAGCATTTTAAGAAAAAGAACCAGCACAAGCTTTTTATTGCTCCCAATACGCTAAGTTTTTCTGGAATTGATAGATCCCAGTACGACAACCATGCTCTGAGGGCAAAATACGGCATATCGCAGTCGTTTGTCGTTTTGTTCGTGGCTAGAATCAATCAGAATCGAAGGTTGGAGCTCCTTACAGAGGGGCTAAAGGAATTTCCTCAAATAGGCCTAGTTGTTGCGGGGCCTGGTATGTCCGATGACGTATTAGCCTCCGTGAACTCCCATGAAAATTTTTATTATTTTGGAGAACGCTATGGCGATGAAGTTTGCGAGCTGTTCGCGTTGGCGGATGTTTTTAGCGTTCCCGGATCAGCTGGACTTGCCGTAAACGAGGCCATGTTTTGGGGCTTGCCCTTTTTTATGTTAAGCGAAGGTGTTCACGGGCCCGAAAAAGAGTATGTCGTTGATGGGGAAAATGGGGTTGTGGCGAAAAACGAGAACCAGCTCATTTCCGAACTAGTTGGCCTTTCCGTTGATCGTGAAAGGCTCGGCAAGATGTCCGAAAGCTGCAAGGATACTTTCGCCAAAGAAATGAGCATCGGCGCTATGGCGTCTGGCTTTATTGAGGCGCTGGACTATTGCTTCAATTCTTGATAGGAGGGAACGAGTGTGAGCGTTTATGAGCAGTTGGTGCAAGGGCAGACAAAGTTATCCCTTATCGGTTTGGGCTATGTGGGCATGCCTATCGCCGTTGAGTTCTCCAAACATGTTCAGGTGGTTGGCTACGACATCAATTCACGGAAGATCAACCAGTACGAAAATGGCATTGATGTGACAAACGAGGTTGGATCCGAAGCGCTGAGGGAGTGCAAGGTCGAGTTTACGGATGATCCTGAGAGACTCAAAGAGGCCTTGTTCCACATCATTGCTGTTCCCACGCCCATCAATTTGGACAAAACACCCGATTTGACGCCAGTTGTCGGTGCGTGTGAGACACTTGGGCCAAGGTTGATGCCTGGCTCTGTTGTTGTTTTCGAGTCGACGGTCTATCCGGGCGTCACCGAAGATGTTTGTGTTCCGATTTTGGAAAGAGAGTCGGGCCTGAAATGTGGCATTGATTTCAAAGTTGGTTACTCTCCCGAGAGGATCAACCCGGGCGACCGGGTGCATACCTTGACGACGATCCGTAAGATAGTTTCCGGTATGGACGCGGAGTCTCTTGAGGACATCAAGAATGTCTATAACATTGTTATAGCGGCTGGCACCTATCCTGTTTCAACCATTAAGACCGCTGAGGCAATTAAAGTTGTTGAAAACAGCCAGAGAGATATCAATATTGCCTTCATGAACGAACTGGCAATGGTTTTTGATCGCATGGGCATTGACACCAATGAGGTAATTGACGGAATGAATACCAAATGGAATGCCTTGGGATTCAGACCGGGTCTCGTCGGTGGCCACTGCATAGGTATTGATCCTTATTACTTTACATACGAGGCGGAGAAACTGGGCTATCATTCTCAGATTATCCTTGCTGGCCGCAAGGTGAATGACGATATGGGCGGTTTCGTTGCGGATGCGATAATCAAGCAGCTTGTGCGAGCTGGAAAAGCTCCGAAGGATGCGCGAATAGTGATCATGGGGCTTACCTTCAAAGAGAACTGTCCGGATATCAGAAACACAAAGGTAGTCGACATTATTGCGGGTCTTGCCGACTACGGCGTTGTTCCGACGGTGGTGGATCCATGGGCTGACAAGGAAGAGGCTAGGCGTTTCTACAATGTCGACTTGATGGATTTTGAGGCGGTTCAGGCCGACTGCGTGGTCCTTGCTGTTGCTCATGAACAATTCAAACAGAAGTCTGTTGAAGAGTGGGATGCTTTGTTTAGCCAAGCTGTTCCTGTCGAGCAGCGAGTCGTCATTGATGTGAAGGGACTTATTAATCCCAACGAAGCGGCTGCTTTGGGTTGGTCGCTGTGGCGACTGTAATTGGCGAATGAAGCCTCCGATAGTTAGGTAGTGGCATGAGCACATATGGTATGTATAAAGCATCTCGATGGTTCTATCTGCGGCATATTCCTTTTTTTCCTAAAATTTTAAAGGGCGTCAATTACTTGTTTCATAGTTGCGTGGTGCCATATGACTGCGAGATTGGCGAGGGCAGCAAGTTCCTATACGGCGGTTTAGGGACGGTCGTTGTAAGGAACGCAAAAATTGGAAAACATGTGTTAATAGGCACGAATGTGACAATAGGGGGGCGCTCCAATAAGCCGGGAGCGCCTGTCATTGGCAACAATGTTTACATTGCCACCGGCTCAAAGGTTCTTGGCGAAGTAACCATTTCTGATAACGTTATTATTGGAGCAAACGCAGTGGTCATCCATGACGTGCCCAGCAATTGCTCTGTCGCTGGCGTTCCTGCGAGGATTATCAAGGAAAATATTAACGTGAACGAATATTGCAGCTTGGGGAGATATTAATGATTACATTCGGCATTCCCCTTAGAAGTGCAAAGGCGTCAAGCGACTGGGAAAAGGTTCAGATGTTTTTCAACAGAACCTTGTGGTCGGTATACAACCAGACCGATCCTGATTTCAGGGTTATAGTGGCTTGTCATGAAAAGCCGCATCTTGCGCATTCCTATGATGAGAGAGTTGAGTTTATTGAGGTAGATGCGTCAATTCCCGGAGACCCCGATGCGATGATGAGGGATAAAGGCTATAAGGTTCATGAGATCGCCATGAGGGTGCGTGCGTTAGGTGGCGGTTTCGTTATGCTTGTCGACGCAGACGATATTCAGAGCAACAGGATTGCTGGATTTGCGAACTCTCATCAATCATCGAATGGGTTCTATGCAAAAAATGGCTATTTCTACCACGTTGGCAATGGCTTCGTGAAGTCTGGCTCTCATTTTCCAAATGGAAGTTCAACGATAGTGAAATACTCCGCTGAAGATTTGCCTGAAAAGCATTACGAACCGTTGACCTCGTCTAATAACCTTAATCCGCACATTATTCGTAAGAGGCACGGCGATATCCCTCGCATCTGCAAAGAACTCGGACGCCCGCTCGAACCTCTTCCTTTTAAAGCGAGCATATATGTTCGCGACACGGGGGACAATCACTCTCTGATGGGTCGAGGATATTCAAAAGTACGGCTTGTGGAGCAAGCTTTCCGGCGAAAAATTCCTCTGTCGGAAATATCGGACGAGTTTTCAATCGAGTGGTCTGATTAGGGTTTGGAAACGGGTCTTCAATGAAGATTTTAATGATCGATCACATGCTTCCGGGAAATTCTTATTCAGCTGAACTTTGCATGGCGCTCGGCTCCAAGGCCAGAGTTTTCCTTGCAACTTCGCATGATATGAAGAGCTCTGATTTAGAAGTTAAGTGCGAGAGGCTGTATCCGATTTTGTTCAACACTTCTCATGGAAATCGAAGCGTGCTCTCTTACATCGAATACTTGATAGGGCTCGTTCGCCTTACAGTCAATATCGCCTTAAACAGTTATGATGTCGTGCACATTCAGACGTTTAAGAAATATGCGATCGAGATGCCCCTTTACGCGGCATTGAAAAAAATCGGCTTGATTGGAACGATGGCCTTTACGGTGCATAACGTTGTGCAGCATGAGGCACAAGCCGGCGAGGCCGAGGCGTATGGCCGCTTCTATGAAAAATGTGATGTGCTTGTAGTTCATAATGGTCTAAGTAAGGCAGAGTTAGAGCAATCGCTTTCAAGCAAGGCCCCTGCGGCTACGATTATGCCTCACGGCTGTTACTCGAAAAGGCCAGCCAAAAAGGCCGAGAAGCGAGATCCAGTTTGTTTTCTTTCTCTGGGAGTGATGAGAAAAAACAAAGGTATCGATATCCTGCTCCAAGCCGCGGCCTTGTTGGAGCCTTCTTACAGAAAACGCTGTCGAATCGTGATCGCCGGCGCGAAAGATAAAAACAATTCCACAGACTACTTAGAGCTATCGAGACAGCTCTCCGTGGAATCGTTCGTTTTGGTGAGGCCGGGCTTCGTTGAAGAAAATGATTTAGAAAATCTGCATCAGGAAGCCGATTACTGCGTTTTTCCCTACTTGAATATTTACGGCAGCGGAGCCTTGCTAATGGCATATTCCTATAAAAAGCCAGTGATTGCCAGTGATATTCCGGCATTTGTGGAGGAAACGGATTCTGGAAGAACTGGCTACTTGTTTCGTTCTGGGGATGTTGAGTCACTGGCTGAGGTAATTCGAAAATCGATCAATGCTTGTGACGACGAATACGAGAACCGCGTAAAGGCGGTTGAAGAGCTGAGGCTTGAAAAATATAACTGGGATAAGTCTAGCGATATACTAATCGATTCATACAAAAAGGTGCTATTCCGATGAGTGCCGCAGATCTACATATCATAGAGCTTAGAACGAAAAAAGGGAAAGGGGCGGGGTTCAGATGTTTATTGCTGACCGTCGTGCTCGTCCGCCTTTTCGGGGTTCCTGGAACGTTGGATAGGCTCATTGGCGGTATGGTGACAAGTCCACTTACCGCTCTTGTTTATGCGATGATGGCAGCATATGTTACTTGGCATTTTTTGGTTAATGGCGCCATTTTGAAAACGAAAATTACCTTCCCCTTTTTTAGCGTCGTGCTGTTTTTTCTCTGCATTGGGATATCGTCTTTTATCAGCCAATATGTTCCTAGCTCTGGTTTGTGGAATGTTGCTCGGCTTGCGCTGTTGGCTCTATTCGCCTTTTCTGTGGCCGATTCGTTCAACCTTGAAAACCTGCTCAAATCTGTGTTTATTGCAGTTGCGATAGTCTTCCTCTGCTGCTCTCTTGCTTTTTTTCTGCCAGGCTATGGGTTTGTCGATTATGAAACAACGAGAGCCTTTACGGGAATATGGACAACGAAAAATGTCTGCGCGGGTTTTATCGCATTCTGTATTCTGTTTTTACTCGGACTGCTGGTCTATTTGCCACAGGACAAGAGTCTAACGCTATCTATTCCGCGGTGGATTCTTGTATTGATGCTTCTAGGCTTTGGGGGAATGCTCTTGTCGGCAGATGCGCTTGGTGGATTAATTTGCACAGTTGTGCCAGCGGCTTTCGTCGTTTTGGATAGGAGGGGAGTCCTTTCTCTAAAACGAAAAGGGACTTTCTGGGTTCTTCTCAGCGTGGGTTTTCTTTTGTTTGCCACGGCGATACTTCCGCTATTTTCTGACGTGCTAGCGATTTGGGGCAAAACCTCAGATCTCACAGGGAGAACAACAATATGGAAATCTATTTCGCAGCTCGTTCTTGAAACATCACCGTTGTTCGGCTTTGGATATGGTGATTTTTGGTCTGAAGAGAGTCCGGTCTATTTCTTAATAAAATCTGTCTATGCTGCGAATGGTTTGGGGGCTGTGCATACGGGGTCGCATAATGCGATTGTCGAATTACTGCTGATGTTCGGGCTGACAGGCGTATTGTCATATCTTCTGATGCTTGCTGTAGTGTTTGACAAATCGCGGTATGCTAAAAATCAAATGCAAAACCAATTGATCAGTGCATTTCTTGCGTACTTTATGCTCTATTGCTTAGCGGAGCGGTCGTTGTCCTACATAGGTCTTCAGACGTTCGTCTTGTTCCTGTGCATCGCTGTGATTCTTGCCTCGTTCAACGCGGAAAGAGAAAACCCACAATGACGGCGCTGCCTCAGGAAAACCAAGGAATAAAGAAAAATCTTGCCTATGCGTTTAGCGCGCAAGGTGTTGCTCTCCTGTCGAGTATCTTGATGTCTCTGATTGTCCCCAAAATCCTTGCGGTGGAGGAATATGCATATTGGCAGTCTTTTTTGCTGTACGCAGGGTATTCTGGGTGCCTTCTTATCGGGATTAACGACGGCTTGTATTTGCGTATTGGTGGTCAACGTTACGGGGACCTTGATCACGCCGGGATAAAAGCGCAAATGGTTCTGGTGCTAATCCTGGAATTCTTCTTTTCGGCGCTTTTGATTGCCTTTGCCTTGCTTGCTAGGTTGAGTGCCCAGTTTTGTCTGATTGCCGCCGCTTTGTCCATATACACAATTGTCGTGAATCTGGCCAACTACCTTTCCTATGTTTTTCAGGCGGTCAATCTAACGCAAATTTTCTCGAAAGCGGCAATTATTACCAAGGCCTCCTTTTTCATAATGATTGTGGCGGCCCTAGTTCTCGGTGCAGGTGATTATCGTGTCATAGTAGCTTTCTACATTGTGAGCCAGTGTTTTTCGACGGTGTATCTGTTGTATAGCGGTCGTCAAATACTGCAGGCTCGTTTTTCGTTTTCCGGAAAAAATCGTGATGTGCTTCATGCAACCAAGATCGATATAGGCGCTGGCATGAAAATCATGATTTCCTACTATGCAGGTACTTTTATTATCGGTTTTGGTAGGATGCTTATCGAGCCAAACTGGGATTTAGCGACGTTTGGCTATTACTCTTTTGCCGTGTCCCTTGTTTCTTTTGTCATTTCATTTGCCGGTCAGGTTTCTATGGTGCTGTTCCCGCATATAAAAAGAGCTTCGAAAGAAGCCCAAAAAGAAAACTTTGTCAAAATCCGAAGCATCCTTGCGCTTTTTTTACCCATTGCATACGTGCTTTATTTTCCGTGTTGCATATTCTGTGAGTTTTGGCTTCCTCAGTATAGCCAATCGCTAATATATTTAGGACTCTTGTTTCCCATCTGCATTTTTGATTGCAGAATGAGCATGCTGTGCGTTCCGTATTTTAAGGCTCTTCGAAAGGAAAACAAACTACTCATTGCAAATGTTGTTGCAATGTGTGTCAGCGTTGTGTTGTCCTTTTTTTCGGTCTTCTTGTTCCACAACCTTGTGCTGCTGGCCGTTTCGATGCTGTCAGGAATAGTTACAAGAAACCTTATCTCAGAATTTAATCTGGCGCGATCGTTTGGACTAAACTTATTCCCCCATTCCATTAGAGAGCTCTTATTGGCTATTTGCTTTATTTTCGTTGTCATGATCGACGGCGGCTGGAGCTACGTTTTTGGTTCGATCGCATTGGTCGTTTATTACTTTTTCGAATGCTTCTCGTTGAAGAAAACCAGGGAGAAAGGTGGAATGTAGTTCTACCGTTGTGATTCTAAGGCAAGTGTTCTGCTGCTTTTGAACGAAGCGAAAGGCAGCGCACGCTGCCGGTAGATATTGGCCTATATGCCCTGTGCAAATCATACCTTAGAGGGGTGGTTCATGATTGTGGTTTCGGTTGAATTGCGAAGCTATCCGAACGTTCTCTCCTAGATAGGCGTTTGCGCAGTTAGCCGGACGTTTTGCAATGCGGCATACCCCCTGTTTTGATTCACGGCCAGGGGGTATGCCGGCTTGTCGGCGTGCTCGGATGAGTTCGCGGGCAGGCTCCGCCACGCCCTCCGTGCCCGCTCGCAGGCTCATCCGGACGGCTCGATATCCCTATAAGCGGGAAGGTAATATTTATGAAGGCGCTAGGCCAGCGGCGGCAGCCCCCTCTCCCTCCGGCTCCGGTCGACGGCGCCGATCGTCAGGTCGAGCTTTTCGTAGGGCACCTCCTCGATCCCGAGCGCGTCCATGAGGGCGGCCGCGGCCTCCGGGTCGGCGGCCTCGAGCATCGCCGTGGGCGACAGGCCCATGAGGGAGGGCCTCGGCTCCGAGTTGAGCTGGCTCATGACGACGGCCAGATCGCGGCCGTCCAGTTCGTCGAAGGAGATCCCCCGGCCCTTGGGCAGGAGCTTGCGGAGCTCCACGTGGTTTCGCTCGCATCCTCCCTTCTGCTGGGACGCTCGCACGTCGCAGTAGTAGACTTTAGTCCGGGCCGTCCCGTGGAAGGCCGAGCGCTCGAGGGCCTCCGTGTCCGAGAACTCGCACCCGTTGTCCGTGAGGACGAGCCCGAACAGGCGCTGGAAGAGGGGCTTCCCGATCGCTCTTTCCAGCATGTCGAGCGCCGCGGCAACGGCGCTCGACGTCTTCTCGGGCAAAAGCAGGCAGACCTGGACCTTGCAGGGCCTGGTACCGTCAAGAATCTTGCGCACTTTTCCGACAGCCTCATAAGCCCGCCGTCCGGTGCGGCTACCCCTCCAGCAGAGTCACGTCCAGATAGCGCCTCGAGCCCCACTCGCTCTCGGCCACGTACTTGAGCCTCGCGGTCACGAGCATGAGGGCGCTCTTCCCGTCGGGGAACGTCCCGACCA
>OLSM01001219.1_pt1 | contig 19991 bp, 15 predicted proteins | sample 1672721 | NCBI WGS metagenome assembly OLSM01 (sample SAMEA3136717, study PRJEB25190) | human gut metagenome | reverse complement strand
GACTTTGGGCGGGCTTTCTCTCATGCTGTTTCACTCCTTCCCAATTACTTGACCGTTTTTCAGCTTGATATTCAGACTTCCATCGTTATGACAATGGATGGCGGACACGGAACTTTGAAGCAGTTCTGCATCCAACGCAGTCATGGGCTGACGCCCGGAAAACACTCTGCGCAGACGAACCGTTTCGTATTCGCGGGAGTCGACGGCACTATACTGAGCCGCAGCGATGGACAGGATCAACGCCTTTGCGGCATCCTCGTCGATTGGCTGACATCCCATCACCCTGTCCAGCTCACGCTGCAGGTTCAGTTCAGTGGATTGATCAGGCGGCGCTGTTGCCGGAAGCCGGAGCTGTTCCGGCGATACGATCAGGCTGTTGAGCAGATCCAGCACCTGCCGCTCCATGCGCGCTGTCGATGGCCGCCCGCTGAAGCGGCGGAGGAGCTTCTGCGTGTCCGTTTTGGGAGCTGCCGTCTGCTTTGCGCTTCGCTTTTCCAGTGTTTTCTCCAGGGCTTCTCGATCAATGACCGGCGGATAGCCGCGCTCTCCCGTATAACGGCTGTCTTCCAGAATTCGGGCAACCATGTTTTTGTTCCATAGCTTTCCCTCGTCATAGGGAATGGGCTGCTCCCGCAGTTGGGCCACTAATATGTTGAAGGAGGCTCCGGAAAGGTATTGTTGGAAGATATACTCCACCAGCTTCGCTTCTTGGGCGTGGAGAACAACTTCTCCCATTTCCATCCGATATCCAAAGGGCTGTTTTCGATTGCCCATTACCGCACCGTCCCCTCTATGACCTCGGGCAATTCCAATCCATTTTTCAGGCGGAAGCGGAGTTGCTCATTGCTGTCTACGATGATTTTTTCAACGAGCTCACCGAACAGCTCCGCATCGAAGTCATCAAGGAAGTCCGGCCCTGCATCCAGTATTTCCATCAGTTCCCGCGTTTGGGCGATGGCGCTATCGCCATCGGCGACAAGCAGGCGTTCCTTTTTCAGCTTTGCGATACGGAGCTGTTCGGTCAGCTCATTACTTTGGGATATAAAAATGTCAGGATCAATGAGGCCTTGCTGTTTCAGCGTGGCCAACATCTGATTCTGACTGGTCAAATCGGATATTTGTTTGTTGAGTTCAATGATGTCCGGGCTCCATAGCATTCGACGGTTGCGAATCACTTGGAGCGAGGTGAGCATTTCTGTAAAAATTGGTTCGCCATGGTGCTTGAGGTGATAGTAAAGCCGGAGGAATGCCTCCATAATTTTGATTTCCTGAATTTGAACCATGTTGCATTCGTGATTGCTTTGGTTGTGCTTACGGCATATCCAATATGGAATATCTCTGCACATTTTTCTCCCAAAGAAGGTTCCGCAATTCCCGCATATAATTCTTTGGGTAAAGATGTGTTTGCGACGAGGGCGATTTGAAATCTTGTCTCCTTTTGCCCGGAATAAGGCTTGCCTTGGTTAAGCGAAATGCCACAGCAGTGGTGTTTAGTTCGCAATAGAGATATTTTTACAGAAAAAACGGATGTGGTCGGAGATGATTTTTCGAATTACACATTGTTGTCTTTGACTACAAAGGGCGTGATCCCTCGTGATTTAGAAAGCGGAAAAGGGAAGTTTCCATCTGATTTCAAATCGTACAAAATTGTGCATAAGAACGACATTGCTTTTTGCCTTTTTGATATTGACGAAACACCAAGGACAGTTGGTTTGGCCAACGAAGATGGAATGTTGACCGGTGCTTACACAATATATCAGGTATCGGGACTGCTTCCTGAATATGTGACATATTATTACACTGCTTTAGACGATATAAAGGCATTAAGATATTACTATACTGGCTTAAGAAAAACAGTCAAGGCAGATGCTTTCTTATCTATGAAAATGCCCGCGCCGTCCATTACTGAGCAAAGACAGATTGTTGACTATTTAAACTGGCAGACGTCAAGAATGAATAGACTTATTTCTGCTAAGAGACGCGAGCTAAAATTAGTTAAAGAGATAAAGCATAATGAGGTAAAAAAGCTTGTTTTTGGATTGAATATAAAGGGAAATAGAAAGCCCACTGATAATCCATGGATGACAAACGCGCCTGAGAAATGGACGAAAGTTAAATTACGGAACCTTTTTACAGAGGTGAAAGAGCCTGTTGGAGATGAAAGTGAGAAATATACGTTGTTATCGCTTACAACTAACGGTGTTATTGTACGAGACCTAAGTGAGGCAAAGGGGAAATTCCCATCAGACTTTTCTGCCTATCAAGTCGTTAATCCGGGGCAGTTTGTATTTTGCCTTTTTGATATAGATGAAACACCTCGAACTGTTGGGCTGGCAACTATGCAAGGAATGATAACCGGAGCTTATACCGTTTTTGATGTTAAGCAATGCAATCCAGAATACTTACTACAGCTTTTTACAGTGCTTGATGATGAAAAGGCATTAAAACCGTTGTATTCAGGGCTCAGAAAGGTGATAAAAACAAATAATTTTTTGAACCAAAGCATTTACCTGCCCTCAGAGGAAGAACAATCCTCCATCGTTTCAGATGTTGCGGAAGTAATTAAACATTACGATAACATTGAAAAAGTATTCAAGAAAGAGATAGATATACTGACAGATTTGAAAAAGCAAATTGTTTTTTCTGTAGTGACAGGAAAACTCGATGTCAGAGGAGTAAGCATTCCTGATTATGAATATGTGGATGACGAAGATAGCGAAGAGGAAGAACAGGAGGATTGACAATGGCTTTTACCAACACAAAAGAAAGCGGTCTTGAATCCTTAATCGTGAAGTGGCTGGTTGAACAGAACGGGTACGAGGAAGGAACAAACGCCGACTATAACAAAGAATATGCTGTCGACGAGACTCGGCTGTTCCGCTTCCTGCAAGACACGCAGCCGAAGGAAATGGACAAGCTGGGCGTATTCACTTCAGATACGAAGAAGCGCCAGTTCCTGAACCGGCTGTCCGGAGAAATCGCCAAACGCGGCATTATCGATGTGCTGCGCAATGGCGTAAAGGTCTATCCGGCAGATCTTATCATGTTTTACCTGACTCCGACCGAAAATAACGAGCAGGCCAGAATCATGTACGAGAAGAACATCTTCAGCGTGACGAGGCAGCTGCGTTATTCGCAAGATGCCGGAAAGTTGGCGCTGGATGTTTGCCTGTTTATCAATGGTCTGCCCGTCATCACAATGGAGCTGAAGAACCAACTCACAAAGCAGAACACAGAAAATGCTGTGCGCCAGTATAAGGAAGACCGAGACTTCCATGATCTCCTGTTCTCTTTCAAGCGTTGCATGGTTCATTTTGCTGTGGACGATGCCACGATCCAGTTCTGCACAAAGCTTGCCGGAAAAGACAGCTGGTTCCTGCCGTTTAATAAAGGCTATAATGACGGCGCAGGCAATCCGCCGAATCCGGACGGCCTTATGACGGACTATCTCTGGAAGGACATCCTTACCAAGAGAAAGCTGTCTCGGATTATAGAAAACTACGCGCAGGTTGTCGAAGAGGTAGATGAGGATACCAAAAAGAAATCCGTCAAGCAGATCTGGCCGCGTTATCATCAACTCGATTGCGTAGAAAAACTGCTAGCTGATGTGCAGGAAAATGGTGTCGGCAAGCGTTATTTGATCCAGCACAGCGCAGGAAGCGGAAAGTCAAACTCCATCGCATGGCTTGCACATCAGCTGATCGGTCTTGAAAAAGACGGACATCCAATGATTGACTCTGTCCTTGTAGTTACCGACCGCCGTATTCTAGATAAGCAGATCCGTAATACGATCAAGCAATTCATGCAGGTTAAGAACACCGTGGTATGGGCAGAGCATTCTGGCGATCTGCGCAAGGCTATACAGGATGGCAAGCGCATCATTATATCTACGATTGAAAAGTTCCCGTACATCATTTCTGAGATTGGGCAGGAACATAAGAATAACAAGTTCGCTATCATTATCGATGAGGCGCACTCCGGCCAGAGCGGACGTAACTCCGCAAATATGAATCTGGCACTTTCCGGCCTTGCTACAGACGACGAAGCGGATAATGAAGACAAAATCAACGCCATGATGGAGGGACGCAAGCTCGTGTCCTCCGCTAGCTACTTTGCTTTTACAGCTACTCCAAAGAATAAGACCGAGGAGATGTTTGGCATTGCCTATGAAGAAGACGGTGAAATCAAGCATCGTCCGTTCCATGTTTATACGATGAAGCAGGCCATTCAGGAAGGCTTCATTCTGGATGTGCTGCGGAATTATACGACCATTGACAGCTGGTACAAAATTATGAAAACAGTCGAGGATGATCCGATGTTTGATAAGAAGCGTGCGCAGAAAAAATTGCGTGCCTTTGTCGAGGGGAATTCGGACGTCATCGCAAAGAAAGCCGCCATGATGGTGGAGCACTTCCACGAGCAGGTTATCGCCAAGAAAAAGATTGGCGGAAAAGCTCGTGCTATGGTGGTCACCGCCAGTATTCCAAGATGTATTGAATACTACTATGCCATTAATAAGTGTCTCTCAGACAGACATAGCCCGTATAAGACTATTGTCGCCTTTTCCGGTGAGCACAAGTATAATGGACAGGAACCGGCGCTGACATCGGCAGCTATGAATGGATTCCCTGATGCGAAAATTCCAAAGGAGTTCAAGAAAGATCCATATCGGATTTTGATTGTTGCGGATATGTTCCAGACAGGCTTTGATGAGCCACTTCTACAAACTATGTACGTAGACAAGCCACTCTATGATATCGCAGCGGTGCAGACTCTTTCCCGCTTGAACAGAGCCTATCCGGGCAAGGATGAGGTATATGTGCTGGATTTTGCCAACAAAACATCTGTGATTGAGAAGGCGTTTTCCAAGTTCTACAGAACGACCATTCTTTCTGGAGAAACGGACCCGAATAAGCTCTATGACCTGATCACGCTGATGGAAAGCTATCAGGTTTACGATAACAGCGATATTGAAAAGCTGGTTAATCTATTCCTGAGCGGTGCGGAGCGTGATCGGCTTGATCCGATTCTGGATGCCTGTGCAGCTGTTTACAAGCAACTGGAGCTGGATGACCAGATTAAGTTTAAGAGCTCCGCTAAATCTTTTGTTCGTACATATGGTTTCCTCGGAGCAATCCTGCCTTACGGAAATGTTGACTGGGAGAAGCTATCAATCTTCTTAAACTTGCTGATTCCAAAGCTGCCCTCACCGCGTGATGATGACTTTTCAGAAGGTATCCTTCAGACTATTGATCTGAGCAGCTATCGTAATGAAGCACAGGAGGCTATCGCCATTAAACTGGAGGATGCAGATGCAGAAATTGCGCCGGTTCCTGCAGGCAAGGTTGGCCATATCGTTGAGCCGGAGATGGATTTACTTTCAAAAATCATTATGGATTTCAACGACATGTTTGGAAATATCAACTGGAATGATACAGATAATGTACAGCGTCAGATTCTGGCTATCCCAGAGATGGTCTCCAGGGACAAGAAGTATCAGAACGCCATGAAGAATTCTGATGAACAAGAAGCACGTACAGAAAGTGAACGTGCCCTGCAGCAGGTCATTTTTTCAATCATGGCTGACAATATGGAACTATTTAAGCAGTTCCAAGACAATCCGTCCTTTAAGAAATGGCTTTCCGATTTGGTGTTTAACCTTACATATAACCCGGAAGGCAAAGAGTATGTGATGCCGGAGTCCGGAGGTAAAGCTGACGATTATGATTTTTCAACACAAGAATCTTTATTGACTGCGGAAGATTCTGCTTCATACGGAAATAAAAAGGATGGAAAGTAAACTGTAATAAAGGTGGAGAATGCAATGAATGATTCTTTTGACAAGACAATAAGTGGAGGAAAGTTCGACGAGGTTTTTACAGAGGTTCCCCATACGGAGACGCTCGGCCTTAAAAACCCGGAACAACTTCGCCTTTATCACCTCAACGTCAATAACAATGTATTCTCCACTGACAGTCTGGAAGTCTTTCTGCGGAGGAATATCGGTCAGTACGTGTTCTCTCGTGCTCAGATTGAGAACTATCATGTTGAGGGCGATGTGTACAGTGTCGGAATGGATGCCATCGACATCATGAAACGTAACGGGGCTCCGGGACAGAAAGGTACAGGCAACGACCTCGGTGAAATCCTACTTTATGTATTTTTAGAGCAAGTTCTTGGAGCTCCCAAAATCATGAGCAAGGTTGAACTTCAAACTGGAGCTAAACAATATGACAGTAAATGTGACGGAATCCATCTTCTCTCGCTGGAGCAGACCTTTGGCATTCCCTATTACCACATGGTGTTCGGCACCTCCAGTATTGTGGGCGACATGAAAAAAGCGGTTGACTCAGCTTTCAATGCCATTGTGGAAATCGATAAGCAAAGTACGCAGGAGCGTATCCTCGCAGAAAACACGGTTTTTAGCAAGTCCTTTGATAAAGATACTATTCAGAAAATCAAAGATCTGCTTATACCGAGTAAGGGCCAGGTTGTTCCGTATGATACAGCTTATGGTGTTTTCCTTGCATATAATCTGGGCCTCAATCCAGCCAATTACAGTGTGGTAGACTTTCGGCGTGCGCTGACTCAGAAAATGAACACAGATATTCATAATCATGCGGCATACATTGCTGGTAAAATTAATTTTTTGGGTCTCGGCAATCACTCGTTTTATTTCTACATTCTGCCGCTCAACGATGCGGATACGGAAAAAACACAAATTATGGATCGTGTGATGAATGGGGGTGGCAGACCATGAACAGTCAAACAATCCAGAACCTTGGCGATGCCATTTTCTCGGATATTGACAATAATCCCTTCCTGAATGAACTTTATGATAACATTCTCTATAACTATGCCATCACCAAATTCAATCTCTCTGACAAGCGGCAGATGAGGGAAATTGATGTAATGTCCGCCTTGCGATTTGCCGATTTGCTGTCTAAGTCGACACATGCAGTAAATCGCGACAAGCACAAAATGTGGGCACAGGAGATAATTATCCTGCTACACGCTCTCTACCCGGACAATCCCGATGTTAAATTCTATGCTGGATCAGTGTTTGCGAACACTGGAAATTATCAGGCAAGAAAGATTATCGAGAGTGACTTTAATGGAACGACCGTATTAGAACGTTTTTTCGCTGAATACCAGAATGATTATTTGACAATCCCTGCTGCACCAGAGCTTCGGTTCTTTGGCGCACAGAAAAATGCCTACGATCATCTTTCGAATAATTACTTCAGTTATTCGGGCCCAACATCTATGGGTAAGTCATTCCTCATGCGAATGTACATCAAAGATCAGATACAGCATGGGGTGCAAATGAATTTTGCTCTGATTGTTCCAACAAAGGCACTGATCAATGAAATCTACAAGCAAATCATTGATGAAGATCTTAAAAGCCTCCTGTCAGAGCACAATTATAAGGTTGTCACCGCCGCCGGGGATATTGCATTGGAAGGTCTCCACAACTTCATTCTTGTGCTGACTCCGGAACGTTTGCTGTATCTACTTATCAGCAAACCAGATTTGCAGATAGACTATCTATTCATCGACGAAGCTCACAAGCTATCCGGGAAAAATAGCCGTGGGCCATTCTACTATAAAACCGTGGATATGCTTCTTAAAAGGAAAAAGAGGCCGCATTTTATTTTTGCATCACCCAACATTCCAAATCCAGAAGTGTATTTGAAGTTGCTGACAGACGTTGAAAATGACGCTAACGATAGCCATCTTCGTTCCACTTTTTCACCAGTGGCGCAAATAAAGTTTAGCATTGACTTAAACAACTTCACTGTCAGCGTATATAACGACCATACCGGCGAGTTGGATTATCTTGCAGAAATTAAAGATAGAAACGCTTCTCTGGTTTCATTCCTTCTGATGTTTGAAAGAATAAACCGTGATCTTCCTATTGAGCGAAAGCAGCAGACCATCGTTTACTGCAACGGTCGAAGTAAGGCGATTGAGCACGCACTTGCCTTCGCTGATCAGCTTTCTGACATTCAGGACAATGATCTAAATGTGCTGGCGAGAGACATAACGAATGAAGTACACGGTGATTACTATTTAGCCCAGATTATAAAAAAGGGCATTGCTTATCACATTGGATACCTGCCGGCCGCCATTAGAATGCGTATTGAGGACATGTTCCGTCGTGGTAAAATTACAACTATGTTCTGTACCAGCACTTTGCTTGAGGGGGTAAATCTCCCGGCGGATAATCTGTTCATTACTGATAACAAAATTTTCCGAAAAGTGATGACTCCGGTTGATTTCCGAAATCTGATAGGACGTGTAGGCCGCATCCGTTTCAACCTTTACGGAAATGTTTTCTTTGTTTCACAGGGCGAAAAGTTGAAGCAAGAAGACTATGTGGATCTCCTGAAAAAAGAGGTCCCAAAGCAGACGCTTTCTATCGAGGCGGGCCCGAAAAACCTTACGAACGCTGAAAAGAAATACGTCATCGAGGCGCTGCTGCAAGGCAACATTGAGCTTGTAAAACGTAATGATGCACAGTCAGAGGAAGCCTATGTAATGATGCGTAAATTCGCTCTTATCCTTTTGCGGGATATTATGCAGGATAACGATAGCCTTGTAAGGCGCGAGTTTTCTAATCTGCTGACACCCAAGGACGAAGCGAAAATACGAGAAGCCTTTATTGATCCGTTCACAGAACCAGATGATGATATCAACACCTCGGTAGACCAGACAAAAAATCTACGCGCTGCCATCGCAATGGGACTGAAATATCCTGACCGTGTTGATGGTAGGTTCGACTATGATGATGTTTTGGCTTTCCTTGAGAAGCTGAGTAGGATCTTCAAGTGGGGAAAGTATGAGGCATCTACGCTTGGAAAGCCCACTCTCCTGCGCTGGTATGCGGTTGTCCTGATTCAATGGATGGAAGGAACCGGTCTCAGTAATATCATGAAAAAGGCTCTGGAATACCGGCGGCAGCATCGTGATAACTTCTGGGTAAACCGAGGGCAGAAAGAATACTACAACGACGGCCTCCGGCACCGCAATATCGTGTTTGCCGACACCCTGGAAGTTATAGATAACATCGTTCTGTTCAGTATTTCGAACTACTTTCTCCGCTTTTCAAATGAGTATAAGACTGTACATCAGCTGAATGAGTTTGATAACAACTGGTATGAATTTGTAGAATATGGAACGACGAATCCGATAACTATCCTTCTACAGAGAAATGGTTTCTCCCGTGAAGTATCTACTTATATTCGCAATAATAAAGATACGTTTATCATTGAAGGTTTAGATGGAAAATGGCATTTGAGCACTGCTTTGCTTAAGTGCTCAAACACTAATGCTCGAACAGAGGCATTAAGTGTACGCTATAATATGCCGGAGTTATTTGTTGCTGGGTAATTGGGAGGCAACCAACATGGATAATAAAAACGGAGTAATCTATATCCTGACAAATCCGTCATTGCCGGATTATGTAAAAATCGGTTATGCAGATGACATTGATAAGCGACTGAAGCAGCTGAATCGAAGTGAGTGCATTCCGTATGCCTTTCGGATCTATGCTACATACGAGGTTTCCTCCAGGCTATCAGATCTGAAAATCCACTCGATTATAGATAAGCTGAATCCTAATTTACGCGCCGTTGAGAGTTTTAACGGCAAACAGAGGGTACGCGAATTCTACGCCATGTCGCCAGAGGACGCCTATTCAATCCTGGAAGCCATCGCTGAGATTCACGGGTGTGTGGATAAATTAAAACGAATGGTGCCCTCCGAGGAGGAGCAGGTTGCTGAACGTGAGGCGCAGGAGATCGATTCCGAAAGCACAGAACGCGCCACAAACTTTTCTTTTAGCGCCTGCCAAATCCCCCTGGGAGCAAAAATTGAATTCGGAGAGAATCCCAACATCACCGCCACTGTTGTTGGGGATAGGAGCGTGGAATACAACGGAGAAACCATGTCTTTAACCGCTCTGGCAAAGCTCCTGACCGGCAAGCAGTATTCCATAGCCGGACCCAGGTTCTTCAAATACAAGGGAGAGTGGCTCAACGACATCCGCCATAGGATTGGGGTCTAAAAGTAAACGATAGCCCACAAATTAAACGGTACCCATAAAATAAACGATAGCCTCCTGCTACCCAGCGTCTTTGCGGACCGGGTTGGCAACATGGTATCGCTTTGTCTGGCGGCGGCAAGGACTGATAATGACCTGAAACCCTTTGAAATTAGGGCTTTCAGGCAAAAAGAAAGAACCGCAACCTTGATACGCATTGTATCAAAATTGCGGTTCTTATTTGGTGGACCTGAAGGGATTCGAACCCACGACCTCTCGGATGCGAACCGAACGCTCTCCCAGCTGAGCTACAGGCCCATATTTCTGCCGCCAAAGGCATCTCCCTTGACGGCGAGATTTATTATAGCATGTTCTTTCAAACAATGCAAGTCCTAAAACAAATTTTTTGACAAAAAGATTCTAGCTTTTCCCGCAAATAGGGGATGTTTGCATGAATGCGGGTTTCTTTTTACCCATGTCCATACAATCCATAGAGACATACCGTCCATCTTTATGGTACAATACTCCTGGAAGACAAGCGTGTTTCTCAAATACCATCAGAAAAAGAGCCTCTACTAAGGGTTCATGTGATCTGGCCACACAGCCGTTACAGGCATTCTTGCACCGGAAGCATTTTTCCATTTATATAAGGAGGAGTTTGTATGGCGGTTTTGAAACGGATTCATTACAATACACCGGTCGTTTTGACCTTTTTCTTTCTCTCTCTGGCGGCGCTGCTGTTGGGCGCTCTGACCGGCGGATGGACAACGCAGGCTTTCTTCTCCGTCTACCGGTCACCGTTGACTGACCCGCTCGGATACGTCCGTCTGTTTGGCCATGTTCTAGGACATGCGGGATATGAGCATTTTGCGGGAAATATGCTCCTTTTCTTGGTGATCGGCCCACCTATGGAAGAGAAATATGGAAGCAAAGTCCTCCTGACTGGCATTCTGTTGACCGCGCTGATCTCGGGCCTGCTGCAATGCATCTTTTTTCCAGTCACCGCGCTGTTGGGAGCAAGCGGTATTGTATTTATGCTCGTTATGCTTTCCTCCTTGGCGGGGATGAAAGAGGGGAGAGTCCCCCTGACGCTGATCCTGGTTGCTATTCTGTATCTCGGACAGGAGGTCTACGCCGCTCTCTTTGTTCAAGACAATGTAGCGCATTTTATGCATCTGGTGGGTGGCGCTTGCGGCACTGTTTTTGGATTCGCCGCCGCACGAAAGAAGCTATAAAGAAAAGGCGGTATCGGATTCTCTAAAAAAGTCCTCAGGCAAACCGTTGCGTTTCCCTGAGGACTCTTCTTTTTGATAGAGATCAGACAACTGTCACCTGTACATTCCGTTTGCGTAGGCCTTCGCAGATTTCAGAATCTGCGCTGGCATCGGTAATCAACTCGGAAACGCTGGAGGTACTCAAAAAAGATACCGTCCCACTTTTTCCCAACTTGGAACCGTCCAGCAGCATACAGATGCGATCTGCACAATGGACCATCTCGCGCAGCGCCTCTGCGCGCTCCATATCTACACCGAAGAATCCACCCGCAACAGTAAACCCGTCCGCGCCGACAAACGCGGTGTTTACGTGGAAATCTTGCAAGCACCGCTTGACCAACGGCCCCACCATGCATTGGGAGTGCTTCTGATAACTGCCGCCCAGCAGAATGATCCGTCCATCCGGCTCCTTGCAGAGGTTCGCCGCAACATAGGCGGAGTTGGTCAGGATGGTGACATTGCGCCGAGTTTCGGCCACCTGTGCGGCAAACATGGCACAGGTGCTTCCGGTGCCGACAATGATTGTCTCGCCGTCCCGCACCCTCTGGGCTGCGGCCGCCGCGATCTTCAGCTTTGCCTCATAGTGCAGAGCCATATGATAATTCGTGTCGTCCGGGTTGGGGAGGGTCGCATAGCCGCGCCGCCGGGCCAGGATTCCCTTTTTAGACAGGGTGTTTAAATCATTGCGCACGGTCACTTCGCTGGTATTCAGCAGGCGGGCAAGCTGCCCTGTCTCAATTTCGCCGCGTTCCGCGACCAGTTCAATCATCTTTACATGGCGTTCGATCATGTCCATTCTCCAATCCGGCTATCGTTCGTTTACTTCCACAGCAAGCCCGCCCGCGTCCAGCGTATCGACTATCGCCTGCACCGCGGCGACGGACAAAGGTTCGCTGCCCAGGGTATAAGGCATGCTGAGATTGGTGTATTTGCTGATGCCAAATGTATGATAGGGGAGCAGGGTTACCTTTTTGGCACCGGACTCCCGTGCGAAGCGGAGAATACCCTGCAATTCGTCCGCCGTGTCGTTGAAAGTGGGGATAACGGGGACCCGCAAATCGGTGACGTTATGCGCCAGGTAATACTGGGCGGAAGCGAGCGACTGCCGGTTGGATACCCCTGTGAACCGGCGGTGCTTTTCGTCGTCCGTGTGCTTGACGTCCACCATCACATAGTCGAGCAAAGGGGAAAGGCGCGCGGTCAGCTCTAACGGATAGTTGCCGTTGGTCTCAATAGCGGTCTGAATTCCCTGTTCCCGGCAGGCTTCCAGGCATTGCAGAAGAAATTCACTCTGAACAGCCGGTTCCCCTCCGGAGAACGTGACCCCACCCCCGGTGCGCTGGTAGAAATCCCGGTCCTTACAGACCAGCTTGACGACTTCCTCCACCGTTTTGTCATAGCCTACCAGCATCAGCGCGTCGCTCGGACACAGGTCGATGCAGTGGCCGCAGCGCACGCATTTGGTATGGTCGGTGAGGAAGCCCGCATCGTTGTGGGAAACCGCCCCGTGCGGGCAGACCTCCTCGCACCGGCCGCATCTCGTACACAGGCTGTCTTTGCGCAAAACCTGCGGCGCCGGGAGGAGCGATTCCGGATTGTGACACCAGAGACAAACCTGGTTGCAGCCTTTGAGAAAGACAACCGTGCGGATACCGGGACCGTCGTCCAGACTAAACCGCTGGATATTGAACAAATGACCTGTCATAAAAACCTCCGATTAAGCGAATGCATCGTATTCTGTGCGGGCGATCAGGTGATCCTGCCATTTCTTTTCCAGCTCGCAGTAGAAGCAGCTAAAGCCGGCCACCTTAACCACCAAGGAGCGATAATTTTCCGGATGCTGCTGTGCGTCGAGCAGCACTTCGCGGCCGACCACATTGAACTGTACCTGGAATCCGCCCTTCTCAAAATAGACCGCGATGGCTTGGGCGATCTTTTCGATCTTCTCCGGGCTGTTCAGCGCCGAAGAATGGAAACGGATGTTTAAGATGGAGCCGTTGTCCATCAGGGCGTGGTCGATCTTGGCGAGGCTGTTGAAGACGCCGGTGATCCCCTGCAAATCCGTGCCAGGGGTGGGGGACATATTGTCGGCCAGGCTTTCGCCTGCGCGCCGTCCATCGGGCGTAGCGCCGACCACTGCACCGTCGGTCACGTTCATAACGACCGTTTGGGCCGTGCAGCCGAACTGCCCGCCGCGCAGCGGGGTAAACTGGCGCATCTTCGCCGGCAAAATGGTAAAGAGGTCGCGGCAGAGATCGTCCACCTCGTCGTCGTCGTTGCCGAATTTTGGCGCATTCAACAGGGCCTTGCGGATCGCCATTCCCTTGTCGCTGGCGAAGTTCTCGTCGATGGCCTCCATAACCTCTTTCAGGGTATATTTCTGATCTTTAAAGCACACGCGGTCCAGCGCTTCCAAGGCGTTGGCGGCATTTGGGTAGCCGTGCGCATGCACGATGGTGTCGTTGTAATTGGGTCCGCGTCCCCAGGAGATGTCTTTGCCCATCTCAATGCGGTAATCCACCACGCCGGAGAGGAATGGCGTCGGGGTCAGCGTATAGTAGCTCTCCGCGATGGCCCGTTCGATCCGCGGGATAAAGGGGAGATAGAAGTCGAGCTGTTCCTCCCAAAGAGCGATAACCTCCTTGAGATTGCGGCACTCAACAAAGGGACGGCTGGACGGGCACAAACATTTGCCCGTATTGGGGTTGTATCCGTCGTGGAGCGCCAACTCCAACAGCTTCATTACATTGACATAGACCGGCGTAACGCCTGTGCCGTGTTTGCCGGGAATGCGCACTTCGCTGCAGCCCATACCGGCCCAATTGCGGGCGTCGCTCAGCGGGATCCCCGCACGCACCATCATATCGACCGCGACATCGTCGTTGAAGAACGCCGGCATCCCGCCGCCGTGACGCACCAACGCGCGCAAAGCTGCTTCATAGAATTCCAGAGGTGTGGTGCTGCCCATGCTGACGATCACGGTTGGAATATTCATATTGGTATTGCCGAGCGCCTCCAAGAAAATGTACGACAGTTCGTTGACCGCTGTCTTCCCATCCTGGGTCTGGCCGCCCAGCGTAATGGTCTGGAAAAGCTGGTTGCCGCCGAGGTTTTCGGTGGTGCCCCAGTCGCGCAGCTTGTTGGCCTCAAAGCATTTAAGAAGGAAGCACTCGCAGAGCTGCTGGGCAAAGGCTGCGTCAATCCGGCCGGCCGCACGGTCGCGGTCGTAATATTTCTTCAAATAGCTGTCCATGCGGCCCATGGAAATGCTGTGGCCGTTCGATTCCATCTGGATCATCAGGTGGATAAACAGGACAAACTGCAACGCCTCGTAGAAGGTATCCGGCGCCTTGCGCGGCACCTTTGCACAGATGCGGGCGATCTCCGTCAATTCTGCACGGCGTTCCGGCGTCGGCGCGGATTTCGCCTTTTCAAAGGCCAGCTTTGCTAGGCGGTCGGCATAGTCGAGCGCGCCCTGCATACAAATCACGACGCTCTCCAGGAACGCCTTCTTCTCTAAGTATTCCGGATCATCTTCGCGCAGGAGGGCGAGGTTGCGCTGTGCCTCGTCGATGACACCCTCCAGGCCGATATCGAGCAGCTTCACATAATCCGGGATGATATGGCCGTCGCCGTTCTGGTTGTGCTCGATAATCATCGTCTCGTTGACGCTCGGATGCTGCTCGCCGATCAGATACTCCCCGATGGTGTTCTTCAAATTGTAGCCCACCCGGTCGTAGTGGGTGTAGCCCTTCCATTTTTCGCACATGGACAGGATCTCATCGTGCAGCTCCGGCGGCACGATAAAGCGCTGGCGGTCGCGCTTCTCAAACGTATCAAGCTCCTCTTCGATCCAGTCCACCGCAAATTCCGGGAACAGGGCGGCTGCCAGCGGCTTGCTGGCGGTGTTGCCCACAAGCAGGTCGTCGTCGCCGATATAGATGGTCATTTCCCGCAGGTAGCGCGCAAAAGCTTCCGCGCGGCGGATGACCAGCGGGCGCTCCGGGTGGGAAAAGAATTCCTCTGTATAGATACGTCCGCGCTCCATGCAGATCTCTGGGGGATAGGAGCGGATGTAGTCCTTGATTCGCTGGGTCCTCGTCATATCGATTCCATCCTTTCTATACAAAATCAATCGTTTATGAATGGGCCTTGAGAAACGCTTCCAACTCTGCACGGCTGGGAGCGCCCTCCATAGGGCCTTGTTTGCGTACGCTCATCGCGCCGGCTGCACAGGCAAAACGCCCGCACTCCGAAAGAGGCTTGCCTTCGATCAGAGCGGTCAGGAACGCCCCGCAGAAGGTATCACCGGCGCCTGTGGGGTCAACTTCCTCCACCTGGAAGCTGGGAACCGGGATTTTCTCGTTTCCCTGGTAGATGATGCAACCCTCGCTGCCGTTTTTCAAAACGACCAGTTTTCCCTGGTCCGCCCAGAGACGGCATCCTTCCTCGTCGGTGGCGCATCCGGTAAACAGGGCGGCCTCTGTCTTGCTGGGGAAAATGATGCTCGCCTTCTCAATGACCGGCCGGCAGAGCTCCCGCACTTCCTCCACGCTGAGGGATTCGGGGCGGATGTTGGGGTCAAAGCTGATGCGGCTGCCCTCCGGCAGCTCGTCGACAATGCGGTAACACGTCTCCTGCAAGCTCTTGCTCACGCTCATGTTGTAGCCGGTGAGATGGAACCACTTGGTTCCCTGTAGTTTCTCCATGTCGAGATCCTCGGCGTGGGTCATCCCGGCTGCGGCGTGGCGGCTGTGGTACAGGAAATCGCGGCTGCCGTCCGAATAATAGCAGACAAACGCGCAGCCGGTGGAAGCGCCGGGAATGTCCTTGACCATGCTCACATCGACGCCGCTGGAGACCATCTGCGCCTTAAAGCACTTGCCAAAGGGGTCCGGACCCACGCTGCCGATGACCGCTGTCTTTGCGCCTAGCTTTGCGGCGATGTTTACCGTGATCGGCGTATCGCCGCTCGCATAGGGGCCGGTAAAGTCCGCTGGTTTGTCCAGCGGTTTATCCAATTCCTTGCGCATAATTTCGCACAGGATTGCACTGACTGTCACAAGATCGTATGCCATACGTTTCGCCCTTTCTCAATTAAATTTTACACGAAATAGGTCCATCTTACAACTCCTCAATAAAGGAAAAATGCAGGGAATAGGTTTTGCTTTCACCGGGTTGCAGGACGGGTGCCAAGCATCCCTCTTCACCGATTTTCTTTCCGTCCAGGGGCGCGTTGAGCGGCTCCATGCCGAGCACATATTCGCCCTTTCCCAGCATTTTCCACTGGCAGAAATAGGGGAGGTCGGCATGCTTCCATGAGACCCGGACGCCGATTCGCCGGACCGGATTATAAACGGCATAGCCGCTTTGCTCCTGCGCATCCTGCGCCAGTTCATGGAAATAGCAGCACTCCTGGTAGGGGTACGCCGGTGGTTCAATTTCTCGCCAATGCTCCATTTCTTCCGCAGCGTGGGCGTCGCGCGGTTCCACGCCGAGACTGTCTAGGACAATCTTTGTGTCCTCGCAGAGGAGCGGGTAGCCGAAATTGATGTGGTAGGAGAGCAAAAACGGACGTGCCCCAAAGCCGCAGTTGGTCACGGTGTCCGTCAGGGTAAAGGCGTCCTCACCGTAGGAAAATGCGTAGGTGCGGCGCAGACGCAGGTTTTCTCCAAAGATGCGCGCTTCCCGCATAGACCCTTCTACCGTCAGACTCATGGAATCCGCCGTCCGGCTGCGTGTGACGCGGACGTCCTCGGCAGGGCAGTTTGCCTCCCTTCCATGCAGGCCGCGCGATTCTCCAGCGATCTCCGCCGGAGAGCCGATGTGCTGCAAGCCGCAGGTGGTCAGGAAACCGACGTAGAAGCCGCGCAGCCACTCCGTACCGCGGGCGTCATAGTACGCGGGTGCGGTGATGCCGCACGGCGCGATGTAGTTGAGGTTGGCGCCCTTGTAGCGCACCTGGTACAGATCCATCGCGCGGCCGGGAAGAAGGGTGCATTCCAGCGCGCCGCCGTTGTCCACCTGGATCATGCGCACGCCGTCCTGCCTGCCATCCAGCAAGCGGGCGTCGCGCACGCTCATCAGCTGGTCCGGTTCCCCGATATAAGCAAAGAGATTTTGCGCCATAATCGATACCTCCTTATTCGCCGATCACATCGACGAAGACTGTGCGCTCCTGTGGCCCGTCAAATTCCATGAGGACGATTTCCTGCGCCGCCCCCATAATCATGCTGCCGTTTTGGATGGGGAAGATGCAGCTGTTTCCCGTCAGTAGGCTCCGCAGATGGCCGTAGGCGTTGGCGCTGGTGCGTCCATAGGTGGGTAAAAAATGCGCATGGGAGTATTGGGCATCGTCGTCCACAAGTTTATGTAAAAGGACCTTGAAGTCGTCCATGATGCATTCCAACGGCTCAGTGACCACAATGCCGCAGTTCGTGTGCGCCACTACGGTGGTGACAATCCCGCTGGTAATGCCGGATTCCTTGACATATGCCTTGACCCGCTCGCCGATATAATGGTATGAATATTCGTCGTCGGTCAGGACGCTGAATTGGTAATGTTTAACCATTTTCTTTCTCCTCCATTCCTAAGAAACGCAGGGCGTTCCCGCCCAGCACCATGGCCTTCTGCTTCGGCCGCAGGTTCAAAACGTCCACAGCGCCGATCATGCGCTTTTGCTCAATGCGGGGATAGGTGCTGCCGAACATCACCTTGTCCGCCAACATGCGGTCGATCCAGTATTCACCCATCTGGACGTTGAAGGTGGTGTGGAAGAACTGCTTGGGGGAATCGAAATAGAGCAGCGCTGTGTCCGCATAGACATTCGGATATTTGAGCAGCAGCATGGCCGTCTCCATAATATAGGGCCAACCGAAGTGGCCAAGGCAAATGCGCAAATCCGGGTAGCGCATGGCTACGTCTTCAAACAATACCGGCCGGGAATAGGTGGACGGGCTGTCTTTGATCCAGGTCATGCCGGACTGGAACAGGATGGGCTTGTTGTATTTCAGGCAGATTTGATAGACCGGGTCCATCAAATGAAAATCGTTTGGATAAAAGCGCTGCATGGCAGGGCTCAGCTTGAGGCCAGCGAGATGCAGTTCTGTGAAGGCCTTTTCCAAAACCTCGACGGCGTCGGGGCGCTGCGGGTCTACGCTGGCAAAGCCAATCAAACGCTCCGGCTGTAGATCCACCAGGGTGCGAATTTCTTCGTTGGAGACAATGGTGTCCCCTGCGCGGGTGGTCACATCCTCAGCGCTGATGACACACTTGTCGATTCCGGCGGCGTTGAGCTGCTTCATAAACAATTCCATAGGCCAGACGTGCTGTTTGTATAGGAAGTACTGCTCGCGGCGGAAAGCTACGCGGTCTGGATCTTGGCAGATTTCCTTGAGAAAGCCCGGAAAGGCATATACATCGATAACCATGTGATTTTTCTCCTTTACCAATATGGATTGTACGGGTAAGATTTGTTGGCTCTATTATAGCTCTTTTGCGTGCGAATATCAATTAACTTTCGTACGAAATTATAACTCTGCTTTTGTAAATATCAACAGAATGGCTTTTAGAGAAATCCTATAAAATCCATCGAGGAAAATTTTGTGCATGCATCCATATTCTTTCATCTGTTTGAGACCATGCATGGGATGTGCTATGATATTGAAAATAGGAACCCTCTCTTTTTTGGTGCATTCCCTCAGAGGAAAAGCGATGGAGTTTCCGCTATCCTAAAGAACAAGGAGTTGATCGAAATGGATTGGGTCAAACAGCTCAACCAAGCATTGGCGTATATCGAAGCAAACCTGGAGGGAGAAATCCACCTGGAACGGGCGGCACAACTTGCCTGCTGCTCCACCTACCACTTTCAACGGATGTTCACCTATCTGGCGGGAATCCCACTTTCCGAATATATTCGCCGCCGGCGGATGACCAAGGCGGCGCTAGATCTGCAAAATGGTGCGAAAGTGCTCGACGTCGCTTTGAAATACGGGTATGATTCCCCGACGGCCTTTAACCGTGCATTCCGTGGGATACACGGGGTTGCACCTTCCAGCGCCAAAGAGCCAGGGGTGCAGTTGTGTTCTTTCCAACCGATCAGCTTCGTCATCACGATCAAAGGAGAGGTTGCATTGAATTATCGAATTGAACACAAAGAAGCATTCCGTATTGTGGGCATCCACGCACCTATGGAAAAGGAGATTGAGAGGAACTTCCAAACGGTTCCAAAGCTTTGGGAAGAGATTGCTTCCGGAGGGATCCTCCCAAAGCTGCTTCCCCTGATGAACGGCCAACCCTCCGGTGTGCTCGGTGTCTGCGCATGCGGGGAAAAAGAGGATTGGCGGTATTGGATTGCTGTGGCAAGCGATGCGCCGTCCGGGGAGTTTGATGCGTATACCATCCCAGCGTTCACTTGGGCGATTTTCCCTGGGAGCGGTCCGATGCCCGGCGCTATCCAGGAGCTGGAAAAGCGTATCGCTACCGAATGGCTTCCGACGTCGGGTTATGAATTTGCCGACGGCCCCGATGTAGAGGTCTATTTCACGCCAGATCCCAAACAGGCGACTTTTGAGGTCTGGGTCCCTGTTTGCAAGAGAACGGAAACAAAATAATAAGCGAACGCCCCTTGCCTCTGGTTGGCCGGAAGCAAGGGGCGTGTTTTTTTGTTTCCG
>OLSM01001210.1_pt1 | contig 20087 bp, 24 predicted proteins | sample 1672721 | NCBI WGS metagenome assembly OLSM01 (sample SAMEA3136717, study PRJEB25190) | human gut metagenome | reverse complement strand
TCATCTGACCGATGGCTTCCAGCAATTCTTTATCTACCATTGGTATCACCTCATGCTGTTAGTATAACGGTTCCGATATTCAAATGTCAAGGTGCCGTTCCCTCTTGGGATAATCTTATTGTAATATATCTGCGCAGATATTTCCATTAACATAACCAACAATATATCTGTGTAGATATTGTCCATTTTGTCTATATGCGCAGATATTGAAATCTGGTATACTTCGTTTTGAAAGGTGGTGCATTATGTCTCCAGCAAGTAAAGCTCAACAGAAAGCGGTCAATAAATACATGAAAGAAAATTATGACCGTGTAAACCTCACGTTACCGAAGGGCAAAAAAGAAATCATATCCACCCACGCAAAAGAACACAGTGAGAGTGTGAATGCTTTCATCAATCGCGCCATCGACCATACCATGGAAGATGACAACGGTACCCCCGACGAATAGGCATGAGAAAACCCCAGGGAGTTAATCCTTGGGGTTTTGCCATATGCGTTACTTGTACACCCCGGCCCGGTCGCTGAGCACCAGCGTCCGCAGCAGGTCGTATGTAAGCCCCAGGCCGTTTCCGTCCCCTTGGAGCAATCCACGCTTCACCAACTTAGAAACCGTCTCCCTGCCCCACTCAGGCACCTCCTGGAGGGTGTGGTAGGTCTTGAGTTTGTGCGCCTCTAATACTTCCTCAACGATCTCCCTCACTTGCTTTTCCGTCATCGTATCCTCCATTTCTCCGCCCCAGGGGACGCCCAAAAAAGCACAGGCCCCCTTAGCGGTTATCGTTGCCAGCTTGTCCCGGTATGCGTCGGTTTTCAGCAGCGCCACGTCCTCCCGGTTGGTATGGAACCCGTATTCCATCAGCACAGCCGGGGCGTTGGTTCTTACTAAAACGGTATAATCACCATGGGCCAGCCCCGCACCTCTGATGACCACCCCTGCCGCTCTAGCCTCCTGAATAATCGCTTGTGCCGCCTGATTCCGGGGCTCGTCGCCTGTTCGGGAAGTAAACGCCAAAAAACCCCGAGCGGAACCCCAACCGTTTCCCCCGGTAGCGTTAGTATGTAGAGACAGGAACAGATCCGCCCCGGCCTTGTTGCCTATGTTGGCCCTTGCAGTCAGGCTGGGCTTGGTTTCCTTCGTCCGGGTCACCACAACCCTCACCCCCTGTTGCTCTAACAGGGGGTGAATCCGGGTGTAGAGATCCCAGGCGAATTCTTGTTCTTTGTAAGTACCATCCGGCGAGCCATTAACGGTAGATGGCCCGTGACCGGGGTCTAAACAGACGGTTTTTTGTTCCATGTTTTATCTCCTCCCCATAAAAATAGATCGAATCATATCCACAATTCTTTGCCGGCGGTTGTAGCCATTCACAGACACGGCGCGGGAATACACAATATAATTCTCTCCATCCGTGACCACGCCGCCGGAATCCACGGAAAAATCCGTCTTGAACCCGTCGGACCGGCCGAATGTGTGCTTGACCTCTGTAACAAGCCCCAGCGCCGTCCCAGTGACTCCCCCCGGTTCCACCACTTCCGCCACGTCCCCTACCAGGAGCTGTGGGCGGAATGGGCCGGTGAAATCCTCCCCAATGCCCACATATTGCAGGGCTTCCGCCTGCGCTTGCGCCCAAGCGGCAAGTTCTTCCTGGGTCATCCCCTTCGGGGCGGTCAAGTGCTTGGTACGATGCCGCCCCAACTCCCAATATGGAAAGTTGGTCACCTCCACTAGGCAAGGCTCCAAGTCCGCCCCCGCCGCGTCCTGGCCGGTCACTCTCACCCTGGTGTAGGTGGCGTCCAGGGCTTTTTTCGTCTTGCGGTGGAATAGGTCGCGGCCTACCTGAAAACTGTAATAACTATTGGGCTGCTGCGCGGCAATCCAGTAATCATACCCCAGTAATACGGTCCCGTCCGGAAGTTCCACCAATTGCCATGCCTTATCCGAAGTAGTATAAAATGTCATCATCTCTTCCAGCCCTTTTAGAAGCGTGTCCTCCGGTTTAAAGGAGAACGGATGCTCGCCGGTACCTGGCTGGACGCTGTATTTTGGAATGCCGGCCATTTGGAGGATGGCGGCGGCCTGCTCATGAGACAACCCAGTAAAACTATTGTCGTCGTCAAAAGTCTGGTCCCCCAGCCGAAACCCAATGGTGTTCCGCCCCGAGATCGGCACCGTATCGCTCCGCACATCATACTGCACCTCATCCACCCAGGCCACCCCGATAGGATAGGGCTGGCTGTCCCCAATGCGGACCTGAAACCGGATTCGACTCCCCGGCTGAAAGAGCGTGGTTTCCGAGGTGAAAATCTCCGCGCCCACATTGCTGACTGTGGCGGAGAGTTGGGTAACGGCGTTGTCCACCTGGCTTGTCCAATTGCACGACTGGGTGATGACAGATAGATCCATGGCGTAGACGTACCGCAGGAAAACCAAATCCGTTCCCGCCGTCGCCACGCCGTAGAGGGTTCCGTTTGCCGGGTGGTCCAGACGCAAAGAAATAAAACTGTCGCTGGTGATGCCAATGGGCGCGCCCGGCGCCGCCTCCGCCCAATGCCCCGCCGGGACCTCCGCAACCTGCGTAGAAAGTCCGCCGCCGGTTAAATAGAGACTCTGGCTGGCTTCGTCATAGTAGTGGACCGCGCCGCCCAGCGCGCCCGCCCCTTCCACTTTGCGCCAATGGTCCCAAATCAGCGGCGAATTGGTCCTCGCCATGGCCTCGCCCCCTTTACATGGTCCGCTCCCCGAGTTGGATGGTTAGCGTCAAGTCGAATACGTGGTTGCTGTCCTTGGCAATGCGCTTGGTAAAATAGTCCGCTGTAATCACAGCCCCGGCGGCGGGCGGGGTGGCAAAGTGGATGTTCTTCCCGGTGAGGGTGGGGGAGGTTAGATCATATATATATCGGTTGTTGTAGTTACCCGCTTCAACGTTCCAGTACTTCTTAAATTGGAGTTCTTTTGGTACGGATTTTGACCCTATTATTAACTTTGTCGAGCCATCTGAGCCAACTATATACTCCCAGGAGATTAGATCGTCGGACACACAAACCGACAGTATTGAATTGGCATAAAAGCTGTCTATGCCATATTCCCAATATGGGTTAAAATAGATGCCGTCATTACAGTGACCAGATGAGAGTACATAGTTTTCATTCATACCTGGATACGTAATACCGTTTTCAATATCTATAGCATCAAAAAAGCGCGCCATGCTGCCAATGTTGACCGGCGCTTTATCTACCACCACATCCGATACGGCCACGCCGTCCACATAAACCGTAGCGGATTCCGGATCGTCAAATGCTGTTGCAAAATCAACCGTATTCCCGTCCCCGGTGCCGATGGCCTCACCTTGAATGATAGACCCTATGAACCAATCCCCTTTTCCGGCTTCAAAGTAAAAAACAGGGACCATATAGGTATACCCAGGCCCTTTTATATATGCAACTACACCTCGTGCGCCGCATTTCCAATTGCCTACCCCAACCGGTATCCTGCTAACCGTAGATGTAATTGTTCTGGCTGCTATATTGAATTCATGCGTTATACCATATTGCTTGCTTGCTGACCCATCTTCGCTGTTGCTATAATCGATGAGACCCCTTTTTGTTGTTAACATAGCATAGTTTGGAGGCATTGCGGACAAGTCTGCATGACCATTGACAGAATGCCTACCCGCTAAATACGTAAGAAACCCTGCACTCGTACTGTTATGCATTGAGAGCTGTACGCCGCCGCTCACCAAACTATCGGGCCAATGAACAAACACGGTGGCGTAAATGTTGATTACATCGGTGTCAGTTTTCTGGATGGAAATCTGGTTTCCGTTCATATCCTGGAGCATGGCGTGTGTGCATAAGGTGCTGGAACCGGTTCCATAAGCAATCCCCACCTCCGTCAGTGTCTGCCCCACCGCTACATTTTCCGCCAACTGGCCTTTTCTCCGCAGAGAGTACCAGTGCCCTGCCCGGCTGTAATCTGAGACATCATAGTCGGTATACAAATCCAGATACCCGGAAAAGGTGAACAGACTGGTATCTGTGGAAGAGGGCGCGCCCGCCCCAGTCCCGTAGTGGATGAAATTGAAATAATCGTTTGGCGTCAGGAGCCTTGACCATAGCTGGTCGCAGATCACGTTCTCCGCCTCGGCCCGGCGTTTCACTTCTCCCGTTGCGGAATCCACAACCTCCACGTCAAACCGGTTATGAATGGACGCCTCCATGGTCACGTTTTTCACTTCCCGCAGATCCCGCTTCCTGCCTCGAATCATGGTTATTCCTCCTATAGGTCATTGATATGGGTGAGAACGCCGACAGCGGAAGCGTTCAGCTCCACGTGGTGGTCACACTGGGTATCCGTGTAGTAAACATGGAGCAGTGTTCCCACCGCCGCCGCGCTGATATCAATATGCTCCACCTCGTTCTGGTGGGGTTTCGGCGCGAGCCCATTTGGCGAAAAGGTTTCCGTGAACGCCGCCACGGACCCGCCCTCCCCCGCCAAGCCCCCGGACCCGTCGTAAGTGACGGTAATGTCGCCCGCCGCGCTCTCAAACCGGGTTTTCGGGTCCATATGTAATACAATAGAATAGCAATCCTCCTGAGATTGTATCAAAAAACTAAGGTTGGAGACCGCCGGGGATTGCGCTGTGTCGGTGGTGGACAGCTCTGCCTTCACAAATATTGTTGCGTCTTCCAGCGATGTGCCGGGCGCGACAACCGCCCCGCCGTTATACACAGATGACCACAGAGCGCCATCCAGTGAGGCTGAGACTTCTACCGCCGTACCCGGCGGCGCGGTCTCATCCCAGGCAATTCGGCTGGCCGCGACCGCCCCCAGGTTCAGCCCGGACACGGCATACTGCGCCGATCCGTTGGGGAAATAGGTCGTCTGGACCGGATATTCCTCCGCCGCTGCCACCCAGGAACTTCCAGTATTGTCCTGTGGCGTCATGCTGTACCCCACCGCCACCCCTTCGGTGACGGGCAAGCTATAGGTGTTGCTCCCGCAGGTGAGCGAACTGGTCCCAAGATAGGAGGCGCTTTCCGGTACATCCAGCAGATTGAGATATATTCCCCCATCGTCAAATAGGAACAGCTCCCATTTCAGGGCGTCGCGCTCGCTGGTGGAGTTGTAAGTCGCGTACCCCTCCCACCGTATTTTTAGGAACACTGTGCCATTGCCAACAGTCCCTTCCTGACGGTAGAGGGAGTACAGCGCCGTATCCCGGCGGCACACTTTGAGCTGCTCCGAGGATACGCCGAACCCAACCCAGGAATTGCCGCTGATATAGAGCGTGGAGGCCGCTACGCCGTTGAATTGGAACCAACTCGCCCCGGTTACTGCGTCGGTGCCATCATCTTGTTTGCTGTTGTTACGCAATACGGTCATTCCTTCCGTGGTATTCAATAGGTCCTCCATTGCGCCGAACTCAGAGGCCAATTTCAACGCCCCGCGAGTAAACAAAACATCTGCCAGCGTCCCATTGGATAAGTCGATATTAGCCGAAACGCCCGCCTTATTTTCCACGCGTTCCACCGTCTTCGGCACGTCGACCAACTCACCGCCGGGAACAAAGGTATACTCCGGTACGGAGATGGAAAAGGCATTCTCCGCGCCCACATCCACACTGTCAATCGGTTCGTCAAAGGCAATTTCAATCCGAGCGCCGTCCGCTTTCGTCCACTGGCTCATGTGTTTCTCACCTCCACAACCTTAGGCGGAGCCACAACAGGCGGGTTCAGATGCTCGGGCGTAAAGGGAAACGCCGTGGCTTCCAGTTTGGTATCCGCCAGACTGATTACCGACCCCGGGGTATACGTGGCTTGGCAGACGCCGCGGGCGCGGTTGAAGTTGGCAAAGGTCAACGTCACGGTCTTTCCGTCCGCTTCCAGTGCGGCGGAGGTCGCCGTAAACGCGGCGCCGGTTTCATCCACAATCGAGAACGCGGCGGCCTGTACGGCGACGGTCTCAGGCCGTAAGTACTGGCTGAACGTAAACGCCGCCTTGCGCCCCCAATCTCCTTGGGCTTCCAAGTTGCGGGCCCCCACAATGGCCGGCACATCCGTACTGTACAGTCCGCCATAGATCGCCCCCGCCTGGGTCACCGCCACCTCCACATGGGCGGATACGCGGGTATCCGCATACTGAATCGCCCCCAAGGTACCCTGCGCCTTGGAGGACAGTTCCAGGTGTTCCGTATTCTGCTTGGCAATACCCGCGTACTGGGTAAACAACTCGTACACGTCCCCTTGGGTGGTTCTCGCCTGGACGCCAACCCGGTAATCCCAAGTGCGAAACGCGGACAGCTCCGACCAGGTTACCCCCGGCGGTCCGAAGGAGACGGGCTCGGCGTCGGCCCACTCCCCTTGGATGAGCTGCCGGTAATAAATGGAGCCGGACAGAAGAAAGAAGACCACCAAGCCGAAATCAAAACCGCCCACATCGCTCCACATGCCCCGAATCGCGGACACGCCGGAGCAGTTGCTCTCCGCCAAGGTCACGGTGGCTCCCCCGCCCAGCTTTCTTCCATAGAGTGCGCCGACGGACACCCAGAACACCCAGGGGTCTTCTTCGGTCTTGAACTCAATTCGCCGGGTTACGTCCCTGGGCATGGTACCGTCAAAGGCAATGGAAACCGCCGTGGCCGGGACGGAAAAGCCGGTATCCGTCCACACGTGGGCGCTCATCCTGACTTTTGTGGCGGCGGTGACGACATGAGCCGCCCCGTTCTGCAGGTAAGCCAGATAAATTCTGGTGCTGTCCGCGCCGCTTTTAGGGTGGCAAACCGCAGCGGATCCGCCCATAACCCCCGCGCCAACGGAGACCGTTTGCCGCTCCAGAAACTGTTCCGAAGTCAGGGCCGTGGTAGGCCGACCCAGCCATAGATCCAACGCAAGCTCCGCATTGTTTGCCCGCGTCTGTATCCGCTGTTTGAGCTTGGTTTCCAAATCACCCGGTATCTTTCTCATACCGTCGACTCCAACAGCAGCTTGAGGTTTGCCGTGTAGCGCCGGCCTTCAATCACCGGCGACCACTCGGGGGCGGACTCTATGTAGCCGTAATAGGTGGTGTCCCGGTACAGGACATTGACCAGGGTCCCCATGGCCTCCGCCTCGTTCACCGCATCCCGCTCCTTGCGAGATGCGGCAAATATGGTGATGTCCGCTGTCTGAACGCCCGTGCCGATGGTCTGAATGTATATACTGCCGTCTAAAGCTTTGGTGATAATCTTTTCCTGCTCGATGTTCTTGGCAAAGGTCTGCACAGCGGCCAGTTTTTTGGCCCCGTCCCGCAGCTTCCAGTTATAGATCATACCCGCGCCTGCCTCCTTAAGATGTCGGTGAGCATCTCTTCCACCGCGAAATCGGCGGTTGCCACAAGCTGCCCCCTGTCGTTAACGCCCTCCACATGAAGTACGTCGAAGGTATGCCGCATTTCGGCCACGCCTCCCGCCAATGCTTTCTCTCCGTGGCGCAGCGGTTGGACGCGGGCTTTACCGTTCACCATGCTGAGTAATTCCGGCCCGGCCTCTCCTACAATCGCGTTGCCTTTTAACAGGGTGCCGCCTTTGGCTAAGTAGGCGATATTGGGGATCTTCGGGATGTTGGGGTGCCAGCTGCCGCCCCCCAGCCATTTGGGCATATCAAACCCCAGCTTATTAAACCCGCCGATCAGGCGGTTGATGGCGTTAATGGCCCCGTTTAACAGGCGGATGATACCATTGATAGGGGCTTTCGCGATCCCCACCAGGGCCCCGAAAATGTTGCTGAACACGCTTTTCACGGTTCCCCACGCCTGGGACCAGGCATTGACAAAGGTTCCCGTCACATAACTAAGCAAGTTAAAAAACGCTGTTTTTGCGTTTCCCAAGGTGGTTGCAATCCCATTGTAGAGATTGCCGAACCATTGGAGTACGCCTTGCACAAATCCCGTAATGCCGGACTTGATCGTCTCAAATGTCTGGCTCGCCGCCGTGACAAAGCCACCAAACCAGTTTTTCACGGCCTCAATCGCGCTTCCTATCCCGTTTTTGATGGCCTCCCACGCGTTGAGAATGGCGTTTCTGAAGTTTTCGTTGGTGTTCCACAGGTGGACAAGCCCCGCCACCAGGGCGGCAATTACGGCGATCACCAGGACAATGGGATTGGCCGCTAGAAATGAAAACGCACTACTTAAAGCCGGGAGGACCTTGCTGGAAATTGTGCCAATCACACCAGACATCTTGCCTGCAACTTCTGCCACCCCGCCAATTGCCCCGGCAACAGGGCTAATCGCGGCCAATACCACCGCTATGGCGACTACAACCTCTTTTCCGCCATCGCTTAATCCGTTAAACCAATCAAGAAACGCCTTGGCAATTTCGGCCACCTTAGATAGCAGTGGCTGTATGCTGATCGCCAGGTCCGCCATGGATTGCTGTAGTTGCAGGCTGGATTCTCTGGCCTGCACAATCTCTGGGTTTGTTTCTTTCCATGCCTCGTAGTACCCGGACAGGGGCCCTCCATTGAGGGCGGCCAGGACCACGCTCTGCTTCTCCGCCTCAGTTTTGCACTTGGCCAAATCATTGGAGAAGTTCTCCGCGCCAATCCCCATGCGGTCCAGCATCTCCGCAAATTGCCCGGTAGCTGACCCTGTGGCAAGGGTCTCTTGTAAACTGTCGGCCAGCGACTCTATTTTAATGGTATCAGGGAACGCGATCGCTGCATTGGAAACCCCTTCCACCGCCGCTTGAAGATTGCTTCCTGTAAAGTCTGATTGAAGAAGGTTGGAAACCGCCTCCACGCTGCTGTCCAGCTCCCCTGAGACAACATACAGATCACTAAACGCCTGCCGTGCGGAATCTACGCCGGCCCCGGTCTGCTTGGCGTTGGTATCCAATCTGGAGAGGGCGGTACGCAGTTCCTCCGTAGCGGGGACGGTCGCGACGGCGGCAACTCCCAAATTTCGAATACCTCTTGTAATCGGCGCGGTGGCTTTGGAAACTTTTCCCGCCGCGTCCGACACTCTCTTAGCACCGTCGCTCATTTTTCCAAGGGCTTGGCTGCTGTCTTCCGCTTGTTTCTCCAGGTCATCTAAGGAATGACTGCTGTCTTCCACCTGCTTTTCCAGGCCCTTTAGTTTCTGCTCCGTATCGACGATTTCGCGCTGCAAGCTGTCGTATTGCTGTTGAGAGATTTCACCCTTGGCAAATTGGTCCTGGACCTGCTTTTCTGCCGTTTTCAGCGCCTCCAGCTTGTCCTTGGTCTCTCCCACCGCGTCGGCCAACAGGCGTTGCTTTTGTTCCAGTAACTGTGTATTTTTCGGGTCCAGCTTGAGGAGGCGTTCCACGTCCTTGAGTTGGGATTTTGTCGTTTTGATCTCTTTGTTGACGCCGGAAAGCGCTTTGTTTAGGCCGGTGATATCGCCGCCGATCTCCACCGTGATGCCCTTAATTCTATCGGCCATCCCATCGCCTCCTTAAAACCGGTCAAAATCCTCCTGCATAGCCAGTGCAGGGAATTCGCAGTCGTCGTTCATACTCTCGGTGCTCATGTCAATCACCATGCCAACCGTCAAAAGCTCCAGGTCCCCTATGCTGATCCCGAGCTGTGCGGCGCGTAAGAGGAAGAGCGGCGTGGTCATCTCCCGGACGCTTGGTTTTATTTTTTTTTAGCGTCTACCGCCGTCTCCATATTCGCTTGCCACAATGCGGCAATTTCCGGGAACACCTGATAGATACCAAAGGTGTCGAACCCATCCAACCACTCGTCGATGGAGCCGGGCGTCTGTTCGGGGTCTGCGTGCTTCGCCATGATGTAAGCTACATTTTCAAACATCTCAAGGCTCATCACCGGTACGCCGCCGTTCTCCTCCGCTTTTTCGATATCCTTTTGGATCGTGGCCATATCCTGCATGATGTCCCGTCTAAACTTAATTCGGTAGAGCCGGGGCACCGCCGCCGTGGCGCGAAACGTCACAGGCTTGCCGTCTATTTCAATGATCTTTTCCATACCTTATCCCTCCGGTACCGCAGTGGGAATCCACACGTTTCGGTACCAGGCGTTATAGATTGCCTCTGTGGTCTCATCGCCGGTCTTGGCCTTAACCAGTCCATCAGTCAAGGCCGCCGCCGTTAAAGTCAGGGTTTCCGTTTGCACTTCCTTGCTCTCAGTAGAAGTCGATCCTTCCAGCCCCGGTCTGGTGGTGGTGCAGTTGTATAACACATGCCGGATGGACTTCTTATCCCCGTCAAACTCAAACAGCAGGGCGAATGGCTGTGGTTCCACGTCGGCGTACTCCATCAGCACTTTCCCTGTGGTATCCTCCACTTCGCCCAGAATGTCCTTTCGGAATGCATCCGGCACCATGGCAATTTCCAGGTCGCCGGAATAGCCATTGTTGGCAACGGAGACATAGTATTTCACCCCGTCTGCAAAAAAGTCCGCCGTATCCCCCTCCGCACTCATGGACAAGCTCACCGCGCCGGGGATGCGAACCGGCGTGGCAAAGCTCGCCGTTCCATCTTCCGTCGTGGTCAGTTTTGCATAGTGGACATTTTTCAAGTTGAATCGCACTTTATTTTTCATCGTTACACCTCAATTTCATAGAGAATTTCATACAGCTTTTCGCTATCTAAATATGTCTCCGATTTATCAAATGGAATACCGGCCTCCGACAGCGCCCGTTCCACCTTACCCTCTGTCTTCGGGTCTTTCTGTTTTGTGTATAGCTCGATCTGGTAGTGGCCCGTCCAGTAATACAGTTCCCCATCCGCGTAAAATTGGTTATCGTAAACCAGTAGATACACGCCATAAGGCGGTTCTTTTTTTGTCTCCCAGTGGTGATAGGCAAAGGGAATCCCGCTCTGGTCCAGAATTGTTTTCAGTTCCTCTAAAGTCATGATTTTTTTACCAGCACTTTCACCCGTTTCCCAAGCTTCTCCGCCGCCGCCTCTTCCGCCGGGCGGATGTGGGGGATTCCCGCCACCCGTCCACCGTCGGCCTTTGCGTGGCCATGCTCCAATAAGTGGGTCAGTTGATACTTGGACCGGTTGTATACTCGAATCCGGATATCCTCCGCGCTTTCATAGGCAGTCTTGGATGACCACCCCCTTCGATACTCCCCGGTCAGTTTAGGCGATCTTTTTTTAATATCAGCCGCGCATTCTTTCGCCACCTGCTTCACGTCCGTCTTTAAACCATCCGTGATCTCCTGGCTGTAGGCAGTTAATTCCTTCACGATGGCATTTTCCAAGTCATCCACCCGGATTCTCATGAATCCCCACCTCTCTTTTCTTGGCCCGCATCTTGAGTGTCTTGTTACCGAACTGATAATTATCCAGGTAGGTTAAATCGTACAACTCACCCCGGAATCGTACGCCGTACTCCGTGGTATTTAATTTGGCAAGCTTCTTGCAGTATCGCACCTCAAAGGTTACCTCGCCTTCCTCAATAGGCTGTGCGGCTGCAAAATACTCCTTCCCGCCGATCCCGTTCGCATTCGCCCGGCACCGATAGTATGGCTTTTCCAAGATGGTCTGGTTCCCAATGCCGTCCCCCGCGGGCTGCAAATAGACAAGCTCGATTGGGTGTCGAAAGGTCCGGGTCACATTGCGCCTCCTATCTCGAGGCGCAGTTGCAGCGCAAAATCGCTGACAAGCTGGCGGGTACGGGAGCTTGTAACCTCCGACATACCGCGGCTATCGTATAAGTCCTGTATCACGATCCGTTGGAGCATTTTTGCCCTCTCACTGTTTTTATCGTAGTTTGTACCCACAGCGCCGGTCAGGTACTCGTCCGCCGCCAGCAGAAGATTGTCAATTAACCCGTCGTCATCGTCGAAGTCAACCCGCAGATAGTCTTTTGCTTCCTCCCGCGTCAGCATTGTTCATTCCTCCCTTAGGCGCCGGTCTTCATCTGAAGGCCCACAAACTTCTGAGCGTTTTCAATCTTGGAGTCAACCTCAGCCCATCCGACAATGCCTGTGGCGTATTGGGCGGCGTACTTCTCATTGAGCACTTGCAACTCCAACTGTTTGCCAATCTTAAACGCCAAGCCGGAGAAATCACCGTACAGGAGCGGTACCGCACCGGCAGATACGGCGGGCATATTGTCAGAGATGTACACCGGCTTACCCAGCAGGTCCCACGGGAACGCCTCCACGAGCGATCGCGTCAGTAAATAGTCGCCGTTGGAATCCTTAAGCTTTCGTACCGCCTTTAAAACCTCTTTGTTCATTAGCCAAACTGAATTGGCCTGGTACACTTGGGGGACCGCCGCCTGCACGTCAATTAGCAGATCCGCCGTAATGCCAGCCAGTGTTGCGGTAGTAGCCTGCACCAGATTCGTGGTCTTGGTTGCGCCGGTCATATGCCCGGAATCGCCGGTCCCCACTAATAGCTCCTTTTCAAAGAAGTCGGCAAATGCTGTGCTCATTTTGTGGGTAATAAACGGCAGCACGTCCACGGTGGCGTTGTTGATAAGCTTTTTAGAAATCTTGGTCAGCGCGCCCACCATCAGCGAATCCAGTTCCACCGCGCCGAATTTGCCCGCATGCTCCGTTAGTTCGGTAAACTCCGCACCGTACGCGGCCTGAATTTCATCGCCGCTGTCCTTGCCGTAGGTGGGAATCGCCAGCTTACCCGTCACGTTGTACTGGGTCACCATACTGAGCATCGGGGACAGCTCCTTGACTTCCTCAATGATGGTATTGGCAATGGTGGTGGGAATGACGACCCCGTTGTTGCCAGCAGAAAGGGAGCCCGCCGCTTTTTCACAGTACTCCAGGAACGCCTTCTCATCGGGAGTAATTTTCGTTTTCTTTTTCTGCTCCGGCTCATCCGGCACCTTATTTTGTTCCAATGCAAAAAGAGTCTTTTCGGTTTCGTACTCGCTCCGAAGAGGGTCAATTTCAGATAGAAGCCCAGCCGCCTTTTCCGTCTCCCCCGCATCTTGGGCTGTTCTGGCTGCTTTGGTTTTTTCCTCGATCTTGGCGAGGATTTCACGCATTTTCTTGTTCATGTGTTTCATTCCTTTCCTTTTCTATAAAAACATAGGTCTCGTAGAGCTTCACGGCGTCAATTTGTGGTTGCGTACCGGTCTTCTCCTGTGGTTTTTCCGCGCCATAACTCTTGGTGGTGCCCGCCGCTGGCTGGCACGGCACCGCCACAAAGGACAGCTCATAGGCGTCCCACGCCCCTTCCAGCTTAAAATAGCATGTCTGGCCCTCGTATTCCTTGCTTGGCATGTGATCGCACCAGTGCTTCCTGTTGTCTGTTCCACACACACTGCACACAGCAGATTGGACTGCACAGCCAACGGATACCTCTTTTTTAATGCCCGCTTCTATTTCAGATATCAAGTCTTGGTTCGTATCTGTCCGCAGCATGTAGCAATAAGCGACCAACTGGTGGTAAGGCTCTCCGCTTTTGGTTATCCCCTCCCCCGGTATGACCGCGGTGTCAAAAATACGGGCGACCTGCCGGTCCGCGCTGCGGCTGTGATCGCTAATCACTGTTTTCCCAAGATACAGCGGCGCCAGCTCCTGCAACGTCGCCAGTGGAAACACCTCATAGGAGCGGTCCACCTCGTTGTCGCACATGGCCACTTTGAATGTAAAGACCTCCTCACTGGTCAGCGTACGCAGGGTCAGCGCATTAATTTTCTCCAACTGCGCCTCGTTCAGCGTCGCCCCCGCGATTTGCGCAGCTTTTTTTACCATCTCATCCATTCCCTTCACCCCCTTTCGCGGTAACGCTTTTTATAGGAATCATGTTGCCATTCACCATGAGTTGATCCCCTCCCTCCTTCGCTTCCTTGTCCAACATTTCACGGGCCTCATTGGCGGTGTACAATCCGCCCTGCACAGCCCCCCGCAGGGTCTCGATCTGTGTCTTTTGATCCGCCCGCAGCATGGCCGCTACGTTGAACTTGAAATACAGCCCCTTCTCCCGCTCCTCCTGGGAGAGCAGTTTATAAGTCAGCTCCTCCTCGTACTGTTTGAGGATATAGAGCATGGTATCCACGTAAAACGCAAGCTGTTGCGCTTCCGCGCTGGCATAACTTGCTTTCTCGTAGTCGTTGATCTGGTTGGGTTTAATCCCGAACGCCGCAGCAATTTGCAAGGCGGAATACTTTTTCAGGCCCAAAAACTCATTATCAGCCAGCTTGGTATTCACCGGAAGCAAGGAGGTCCCGAAGGCCATTGGGATGATCTTTTCCAGATCGTTTTCCCCTTTCACGAACTGCTCAATCTTTTTAGCATACATTTTTTCGTTTGTATCGGAGAGATTCCCGGTATATTGCAGCACCGCTTTTCCCACAAACCCATTCTCGTAGGCGCTGTTAAGCATCTTCTGCGCTTTTAGATTCCCGTTCAATGTTTCTGCGAGAATCTCCCGAACCGGTCGGCCGGTAACGCCGTCAAAGGAGGACGAGGTCCGAAAATGCAGCATACTGTCGCTGGAGATCTTGTACGACTTACCGCTCCGGGAATCCGTGTAAACGTACCAAATAGCATTATTTCCGCCGCCAAAAATACCCTTATCGTCAATCCAGCATTGCACTTGGTTCGCAGGCAGCACCCAGAGCCGCAGCTTAGACCCCGCCCCGGTGATCCACACATAGGCGTTGCCGTACTCGTTCCGGTTGTACTCCACCGCCCCCCAGAAGTGAGTTGCCGTCATATATGGATTAGGGCGGGAACCTACAATGTCATACAGTGGATGATTGTACGCCTTGGCGATACCCGCGTGGTTGGTCCGCCTTAGCAGTTTCAGAGGCAGCTTCCCAACCGCTTCGCTGAGCACCTTCATGCAGGCAAAATAGGTCGCTTCCGATAACTTATCTTGTGTGATTCCCCCCAGATTCAAGAGGTCGATGAGCTTCCCCATCGCTGGATCGCTGGCCGCTGATTTGGTTTTAAATGCCAGCAGGCTGAATTCCATTTCATTACCACCCCATCATTGTCAAATACTGTTCCATGCTGCTTTCCAGATCTACCGGCTTGTCCGTGTTCTGGAAAGACAACATGAGCGCATGGGCATCAAGAATGGCGTCCACAACATCGATTCGTCCATGCCGGGCGTGAATCTCCTTATCCACTTTTACCTCACCAAAGCTGTTTTTCACCAATTTCGCGTTGAGCATGGACCAGGTCATCAGGGCGTTTCTCTTGTCATAAAGAACATTCCCAGCCTTAACCTCTAATTCAAAATCCACCGTAGCGTCATTGAGGAATCGGGCGGATTGGGTAATGGGGACCATTGGCACGCCGAACTCCTCCAGATCCCCCAGAAAACCATCCGCGTTATGAGTGTCGTAGCCGATGCCCACCAACTCAATTTCATATCGTTCCACCAAGCCTTTCAGGTGGGATATGATGAATTTATAATCGTTCTTGACCCCGCCAAACGTCGCCGTGGTGGTTAGAAGCTTATCATTCCGCCACACGTCATAAGGTGCCAGATCGGTCTTGATGTGCTCATTGAGGCGTTGTTCCGGCATGAAGCTATGGGAATAGATATAGTACCCGCCGCCATCCAACGGGAACTCCAACGCCAGACTGGTCAGGTCGCCGCCGCTGGAGAGGTCCAGACCAACAAAACACCGCTGGCCCCGCATGTCCTCCAGGGTTTGGTTGACGCCGCATTTCTGCCACACTTCGGCGCCCATGTACTGGTTGTCCGCCTGCTGCACCCAAACATTCAGGCGCTTTGTCAGGAAATCCCGCAGCTCGAACCCACCCATTTCCTTGGCACGGGCTGCGGACTCTATCAGCTCTCCCAGACCGATTTCCGTGGTTGCCAGACGGGGATTGCTTTTGATATAGCAAGCAGGGTCCCAATAGTCGTCCTCTGGATCCAGGGAAAAAATGCAGGAGAAAAAGGTCTCATCGCAAACAATTCCCGCCGCCACACGCTGTGCGTATTGGTGCATCTCGTAGCAAAAGCTGTTGAGGTTGAACCCCGCCGTGGTAATCATGCTGATAAGGGTCTCTTCCAGGGAGCCGGTGCCGTTGACAATGGCCTTGTAAATGCTGTTGTCAGGATGCTGATGCAGCTCATCCACAGACGCCCAGATCGACCGGAACCCGTCCAGCTTCTGCCGGTCCCGACTCAGTGCCTCCAGGGTGCAATTGGTGTCCAGGCAGGTTATCAGGCTGTTGTACTCTTTAATTTGAAATAACTCTTCTAGGTCCGGGTCTGAACGGATAAACTTCATGACCTCGTTCCAGACGATCATGGACTGGCTATGCTTGGTTGCGGTGGTGTAGCACTGGCCGTACCGATACCCGGAAAACTGCATGATGTAGGGGCATTCCACGCCGTTTAGGAAGGACTTTCCGTTTTGCCGGGCCATCTCCGTATAGGAAATGCGAAAGCGGCGAAAGCCTTTTCCATTAAGCCACCCGAAGAGACTTCCCAAAATAAAAGCCTGAAACGGCAAGAGGACAAGGCGTTTTCGTTCCACCCCCTCTGCAATTTCAAGCATTTCAGCAAACTGTAATACTTTGTTGGCTTTTTCCTCATCCCAGTGGTATGGGAAGCCATTTGTGTTCTGACGTTCTATGTCGCGTAGGTGTCGGAGGCAGGCATTGCGCTGGTCCTTCCCCGCCGTGATCTCACCCCGGACAACTGCCTTGGCGTATTCCGTTGCGCGGTCCGTCATCCGCCCATCGCCTTAAATTTGTTCTTAGGTTTTTCCTCCGGCGGTTTCGGTACCGTCAATTTGCATCGGCTGGAGATCGTCAACCCCAGATCCGACGCAGCCGCACGACATTGCTTAAACGCTTTATCCCGCAGGCCCTCAAATTTCTCCAACACCGTAACCATCGCCGCAGCTTCTTCATAGCCGTCCGCCCCCCCTAGCGTCTCGCTGACCAGTGCGTCATACCTCTGGTACTTTTCGCTGGATTGGATGTAACGGGCCAGGGCATCACAGTCCAGATTGCTCATAATTTCAATTCGCAATAGTTCATCCGCCAGAGTAATGAACGCCTGGGTCTGGCTTTCACTAAGATAGTCCGGAGGGTACACCGCATCAGATTTTGCCCGGATCTCCATGGCCTCTCTTTTCTCTAAATCCGCTTTGGACATGTGCGTTTTCCCCGCCAGCTCAATCACTTTAGTCGGCTTTCTTGGCCGCCCCATATGACGCCCTCCTTTCAAATTCCATTTAAGGGGATTTTGCGGAAATGTCCTCCCCTTGCAACGGTGTCCCCGATATCTCCTATACTTTTTTCCTACCCCTATCCCCGAACCGCCTGTGTATCTCGTTGTGACATGACGTGCAGACGCAGATCAGGTTTGACATGTCCAAGCGTCGCTCCCAGCCTTCCGGGTTCTGAATTGCTTGCAGGTGGTGGACTTCTTCCGCCAGGGAGATGATACCTCGCTCCTTACATCTTTCGCACTGATACCCAGCCTCGATCATCTTGGCATGCGACAATGCCCGCCAATCCGCAGAGTTATAGAAGGTACGATATTTCGGATCTCGCCGTTGGTCGTAGGCTTGGTTGGACTTGCGTCGCCACTGGACCTTGCGTTTTTCGTTGGCAGCATCCACAGTCTTTTGGCATGGCTCACAGTAGGTCTGTGTTGCCGTTATGATGCGTCGGCATTTCGGGCACAATCTTTGTAACATGCTTTGCGCCACCTCTCTTCCCTCGATTCCCCGTTTCGGGCTATAAAAAGAGCTGCCCACCACTGGACAGCTCTTTGCCGCGCTTGGACCGCCCCGCGGCGGGACGTATTGACTTCTGCTGCGGTCTTTGACCGCTTGGTGACGCATCCGGGAGTTGAACCCGGCTGATCGGGAAACCACCCCGACGACAGATCCGCCTGTCTCATGCGCCTTGAAGCGCCGGTATTTTAGCACCGCCGACGCCACGGCCTAGAGAAAGAAGGAGTTTGTTTGCCCGATACATGCCGCCTCGGCGCAGGGCGGGTAGGAGGACATCTTGGCTGTGATCTTCGCTTGATGACCACACTAGCATAGTAGCACGGTTTTTTTGCCCCAAAGTGACATTTTCTAAAAAAGTTTTAATTTTTTTGCAATTGCGCCAGCGAACCGGAACCGGTACCTCAACCACGTTCTATGCACTGGCCCGTTTGGCTTACTGTCCGTCCGCTTATGCTGGCAATTAAAATAGTTATAATTCCAGAACGCTTTCAACGGATCGAAATCTTCATAGACTTTATCCCCCAGCAAACCCCGCATGGCAACAGACGTTTGGTCTATCGCCTCTAACCGCTGGTTTATGTAGGCCAGTTTCGATGCTTTTACCGCTGTATCATCTGCAACGCCGCTACCAGACGGCATGCCGTTTGATGGGCTATGAGAGCCATACAGGATATCGATCCGTTCTCGCTTCAACCTATCATACCCGCGCAGAATCCCTTTCACCTGCTCGTATACATCCTTTGGTACCTCACTGTATTTTGGAAAGTATTCCCGCATACTCCCTCCTATTTTTTCTCCACCCAAGAAAACTTCCAGCCCTTGTGGCTCTCCTGTTCCCCATTGCAGCAGTCCCGGATGCATTTCGCCTGAAAGCCGCACTCGTTCCGCGCCTGACGCATGCTGGCCCAGGTCCGCCTCTCTCCGGTCTCCAGGCATGTTCCCTCGATTGGCTTGCTCGGAGTCGCCATCCCTAGAATAGGCTTCGGGCGGCTCTTTTCCTTTTTGCGCGGCGTGGCGTCCAAGATCTTTTCCGCCGGCCAGTTGGATTCATACCGATAGATCACCACATGAACGGGCAACCCGATCTCTTCCGCCCACTGCCGCAGGGTTTGGGTCTTCCCCTGGTAGGTCAGCGTCCGGGTTTTGCCGTGTTCCTGCTCCCTTGGCCGCTCCGCTTTATACAGCGGGCAATCCCGGATGGCGTAGGAATTTATATGCCCGTCTTGAGAAAACCGGGCGCTCCCCCGATGGTTGGCAACGCGGGTGGGTGTGGCGTCCCACCCCGGCACCGGCTCATACCGGATGGACCAGGGGCAGCCAAGACCTTTCGCCGGGCTCGGTACCGCATGCTGGCACGTATTGCATTTTTGCTCTTTGCTCATTCTTCACCTCTCACCACCCTTCCTTGCGCCGCAGTTGGGGCATACTACCCCTGGTGATGCAAATGCAAAAGGTATATGTAAAAGTAATCGTCGCGTTCTCCCCAGAGGGGCAAACCACGCCTCTTCGCATGGATTTTAACGACCGTTTATTCGATATTGACCATCTCATCCGCGTTGAGCGGGCCGCTCCTCAATCCGGCGGCGGCGGCTTCCTCCGGTACACCGTCAAGATTTGGGGACAGACCCGCTATCTGTGGCGGGACGGCGACCGCTGGTTTGTGGAGGCGCCGGGGTAAGCAGGGGGCAGTTACCGCACTCATTTTCTTTAATCTCTTTCCATAACATCAAATCTCATCTCCCTTCAACGCCGCCTCTGCCTCGGCGCGGGTGACTACTAGGCCATCATTGATGGACTGCCCGCAGTTGGGGCATTGGCACAGCTTCCATTCTTCCGGGTGTTCCTCGTGCCAGCCACCAGATAAGTCGTGTCCGCACCGTGGGCAATACACATCGGTGTCTTCGGGTTCGTCACCCATTACCATGGGCATCATAGGTTCGGGTAGCACCACCAGTCGCCCTTCGTCCTGAGCCTTTACCAACGCGGCCAGCTCCTCCATGGTGCCAAGTTCCTGATATTGTTTCAACAGGATCGTTGCACAGGCTGTTTCGCAAAGCTCTTTTCCACTGATAATTTCCTCGGGTTCTAGCCCGGTATCCTCGTAGGCGGCCAGACGCTTAAATACCTTTCTCCCATGTCCGCAGTAATAGCAGTCTCTGTGTTCATGGCAATACTCAGTGCTTACCATCTCGCAAATGCCGAGCTTCATTGTCAGTCTTTTCATAACCCTCCTCCAATTAACCCAATCGAAACGCCTCCACCCTTGTTCGGTAGCACCATTTCTGTAACCACAAGGAGGCAAGATGCGTTTTCATACCCTCCACCCTAAGATCGGGACCGGCTCATTTGGGCCGGTCCTTTTTCCAGGTCAGGCGGCACCCAATACCGCCACACTTCCTTTCCCTCAGGCTTACAACCGCCCAGGACCCGG